>MDTB01000808.1_pt1 | contig 16893 bp, 15 predicted proteins | sample 811161 | NCBI WGS metagenome assembly MDTB01 (sample SAMN05326650, study PRJNA326480) | marine metagenome | isolation source: seawater | place: Mediterranean Sea | collected 2009
AGTATTACCAGATCAAATTGGTAGAAATGCACAGAAAGATATTCAATTCTTAAAATCAAATAATTTTGAATCCCAAGGTTTGGCTATATTAAATAACCCAAAAACAGCAGCTGTGGGATTTCTGATCAATGCCATTATTTTATTTGGATTTATAATCAAACAATTAAATTTAAAAACACTTTTTTTCTCTAAGAGTAAATTACATCATCGAAAACAGTTGATTCGTCGAATTCATTCAATGTCAGAAGAAACACCCGTTATCGAAATGGAAAAAGTTTTAGTCAATACATTAAACTTTTATACAGATTACAATCAAATCGGTTTAAATCCTAAAGACGTACAGAAATCATTAGATCAGGCGGCGTTGTCAGATCCCTTAATCAAAGGAATCATGAAGTGGATAAAAAATGCACAATCGCTACGTTACTCAAAAGATAAAATGGGCTATTCAGGTCATTCAAATTCTGAAAGTTTAAAACGCATGCTTAATAAAATTGTTTTAGAAAAGGAAAAACCATGAAAATCTTGACTGTAGGAATTATTTTCTTTGTTTCGTCACTCGTCGTTGGATCATCAGATTTAGCAAGAGACTATTACTTATCAAAAAATTACCAGGAAGCAAATGTGATTTACTTTAATCAAGTACAAGAAGATCCAACTAATTTCTCCCATAATTATAATTTAGCGTCTTCATTTTACCGATTGGATAAATTAGTTGAAGCAAAAGCATATTATCTTAAAGCATTGAAAATCAAACCAGCCGATAAAGATACAAAAGCTAATTTAAAATTAATTAATCAAACATTTGTAGATAAAGAATGGATGTTTAAAGACCACTGGCCACATATATTAGGAATAAGTTTCCCAACAATCAATACCTTGAGTTTATTTATTTTAGCAGCAATAGGAATTGGGTTTTATTTTTTACTCACAATAAAAACATTCAGAAAGTTTCGTCGACATGGGGTAATTGTTTTAATTATTTGGTGCTCATTTTTGGCCATGTCGTTGATCGTTCAGTTGAATCTAAATCACTATGGATTAGTCAACGCAAAAAAAATTGAAGTTTATTCCGGTCCCTCAAAAACACAAACATCTTTATTTTACGTACATGAAGGGGCAGAGTTTAAAATAATGAGATCAGCTAAGCAATGGACCCAAGTTCAATTTTCTAATGGTTTAAAAGGTTGGATTGAGGGTATATACATTATAAGTATATGAAAATTTTAAATTTAATATTAATCCCTGTCATTCTTTCAACCATTTGTTATGGGAAGGTAGCTCCGGATTTTCCAGAACCACATCATTATTTTGACTCCAATATTCATTATTCGAATGAAATTAGTCATATTTTCAATGGAAGAAAAACAAAACCACAAGAAAAAATTGGAGTTTCAATTGCTCATCAAAATAGAGAGTGGGAATACAATTGGTTTCTATTTGGGATGGTAGTTCCAGTCTATAACAATCATATTGTATCGTTTGGGTATTCAAACTATGGAACAAATGGAATTCCAATTACCACAGCAGATCAAGTCGGTGTATCTATTTCACATTATGATGCAGACACATTTGAAAGTATTTACTTGTCTTATTTACCAGATTTAGAATTTATAAACTTAGAAATTTTATTAAATTATAAATTAAGACGCTTAATTGCTCAAAAGGCGAGTGCGACAAATTTAGACTTTCATTTATCTTCTTCTTATATTTTTAATAATCAATTAGGATTGAGATCGCGCAATATTATTGGCACAAAATACAAGTGGAATCATGGGACCAACGAAGATTTAGCAAAATATATTGGCATTTATTTTATTCAACCAATAAGTATTTTTTCATTTCTTGTTGAATATGATGCATGTTTAAATTATAACGATCAATCGACGGCAATGGCTCAGTTGTCAATGCAACTTGATAAAACGATATCTATTTTTTCGTCATATCGAATATCAACAGACTTTTCTTCATTTACAATAGGTTCAAATTTAAAATTATCAGATGTTTTTGAATTAATGTATGCAAATCAAAATGAATATAATGATAATCAAGATTTATCAATCCATACAATATCAATTGGCGTAAAGTTTTGAAAAATTTATAATAGAAAATATGAACAAAGAAACATTTTATTTTATTGGCATAAATGGGATCGGGATGAGTGGATTGGCTCAAATATTAGCAAAAAAAGGCCATACAGTCATGGGGTCTGATATTTCGCCTTCATTAAACAAAGCCCATTTTCAGTCACTTGGAATTATAGTCAATGATGATCAGAAAACTGAAAATATCCAAACCAAAGATTGGACAGTCGTTATTTCGAGTGCAATTAAAGAAACAAACAGTGAGCTAACTGAAGCACGAAAAGTCGGTTGTAAAATAATTAAAAGGGGCACTTTACTAGCATCGATTGCGGAGGACTTTAACGAACGAATAGCCGTTATTGGGACCCATGGGAAAACCACAACAACATCGTTAGTAGTAAATATGTTTTCAGAACTAGCTGAGAAACCTTCGTATTTTATTGGGGGTCACATTAATAATCAAAATCATGCAAATATAAATTCAGATAAAGTATTTATTACTGAATTAGATGAAAGTGACGGGTCATTTCTTGAGTTCACACCAACAGACTCAATAATTACAAATATTGAACATGATCATGTTGACTTTTACGATTCAAAAGAAGCGGTGATTCGTGCTTTTAGTCAATTTATTGATCAAACATTAAGCAATAATGGGAAGTGTGCAATTAATTTAGACGATCCATTATCTGAAAAGTTATATAAAAAATATGATAATAAGCAGGCATTTATTACATTTGGGATAGAAAATAATGAATCTCATATTCGAGCCGAAAATATTGAATACAGTTGGCAAGGTTCAACCTTTGAACTTTTTATAAAGAATAATTTAGTAGAAAACGTTCGCTTAAATTTATTTGGTCGGCACAATATTTACAATGCACTCTCGGCAATTGCACTGGCAATGTCAAAAGGCATTGCATTGAAGTATATTTTAAATTCATTTAAGTCATTTGAAGGAGTCAAGCGTCGCTTAGAATTAAAGTACAAAGCCAACGATATTATTTTATTTGATGACTATGCCCATCATCCCACTGAGATAATAACAACACTGGAAGGCGTTTATAAGAGTTATCATAATCATCGTTTAATAACAATTTTTCAACCCCATCGATTTTCTCGATTATCAAACTTATTTGAGGATTTTTCCAGATCATTTAATCGATCAAATCACACGTTTATTTTGCCGGTTTTTGCAGCAGGAGAAAATAAAAATAGCTATAAAACATCGATGGATTTAGTGGATGAAATAAATAAAAATGATGCAAATGCAATATATTGTGATTCTTTTGATTCTGCAGTTAATCAATTAAAAGATATAATTCAAGCAAATGACATAATTTTAATAATGGGCGCTGGAAATGTGAATACCATTGCAAAACGCTTAATTCCTATTATTAAAAAAAAGGGGTAAACATATTAAGAGAGAATCTGATATTGCTTTAAAGCGTTTAACATCATTTAAATTGGATGGCTCAATTAAGAGTTTATATCTTATTGAGTCTGATGATGATATCGCAGCTTTGCCTAAAAATACATTACCGATCGGCGGAGGGTCAAACCTATTGATTGATCCAAAAATCAATCAACCCATTGTTAAAGTATCCCCAAATTATTGTGATTTTCAAGTTGATAATGGCAAATTGATTTGCAGTGCAGGTGCAACCGTATCTAAAATTTTGAAATGGATGATTTTAAACAATGCCTCGGGATTGGAATTTGCAGCAGGCGTTCCTGCCACAATTGGCGGCATGGCATATATGAATTTTGAGTGTTGGGGTAATGAAGTGTCGAAATTAATTGATTCCGTTTACATCTATGAAGAAGAAAAAGGGTTTCGATGGGTGAAGCGAAATGAATATAATGTGGCGTATCGTTGGACATCGTTTCATGAACTAAAGTGCATTATATTGGCGGTTAAACTGAATTTAAAGTCAGAAGAATCTGAAAAGGTAAAAGAAGTTATTTTAGATAATTTAAATGAACGCAAACAAAAGCAGCCTGTTTTAAAGTCGACATTCGGATCTGTTTTTAAAAATCCATTACCAAGTAAAGCCGGGAAGTTGATTGATGATTTAAATTTAAAAGGAAAATCAATTGGAGATGCGATTATTTCATCACATCATGCCAACTTTTTTGAAAATTTGAACACAGCTAAATTTGAAGATACCGTTAAATTAATTAAATTCGTTCAAAATCAAGTATTAAAAATGTACAATATAAATTTAGAATGCGAAGTTCAAATTATTCAATAGAAAAATATAAAAATAAAATAATCGCTGTAATTGGGGGCGGCATTTCGTCTGAGCGAAATATATCACTTTTATCTGCAGATAATGTTTACAAAACACTGAAACAAATGGGCTTAAATGCAATCCAACTTAATCCAATGAACCCAGAGTTTTTTTCAACATCGTTTGATATTGCATTTAATTGTCTTCATGGGCAATGGGGAGAAGATGGCGGTATACAAGGGTATTGTGAAATTAAGCAAATTCCATATACAGGGCCAGGAATTAAAGCAACATCAATCGGGCTTAATAAACCATTATTCAAATCAATCTTAAAAGATATTGAAATCCCAGTGCCCGAGCAGGTCAAGGGACCAAATCGCTTCCCTTTCATCGTAAAACCAGCATCGGAAGGATCAAGCATTGGCATCTCAATTGTTAAAAATAAAAATGAATATGATCAGTTAGTTAACCAAAACCCAGACATATTAACCAAAAAATATTTCTTTGAAGAATTTATTACGGGCCAAGAAATTACTTCTGGTGTCATTGAAATTGATAATAAACCAACCATACTTCCATTGCTTGAAATTGAAACAGACAATGAATTTTTAGATTATGAAGCTAAATATACACCAGGGAAAACACGATTTATTTGTCCGGCTAATGTTTCGTCTAATCTTAATAAGGAAATACATATAATTTCAAAGAAGATTTTCGAGTTTTTCGAATGCAAAGGGTGCATTCGAATCGATTTTATGATTGATAATGGCAAGCCAAAAGTTCTTGAGATGAACACCAGTCCTGGGTTAACAAATTTATCTGATATTCCTGCACAGGCCAAAGCAATGGACATACAATTTGATGAGCTAATGATTCATTATTTAAACAGTGCAAAATAATCTCAGTATTTTTCTTTTAGTTGGGCTAACAATAGGGTTAACCGGTATTTTTTTACGATGCAATTTAGTGACAAATTTTTCATCAAATGAAAAATTTATTCCCAGAAACGAAATTAAGAAAGATATTAATTCATTTCAAAATTTACGCGTTATTCAATTATTAAATTGGCCAGTGATAAAGAAAGAGTTATTAAAGAAATACCCAATGATTGATTCAATCAAATTATCATTTCGATCGTTTCCAAATATTGATGTTTCGATCGAGGAAAAGCGGCCATGGGTGATGTTGATCAACAAAAATGATGTGTTTATATTATCTCAAGATGGGGTTCAATTAAACAATAATCTCGTCGATGTTGAATTGCCAAATCAAAAGATATTAATTGTTAATACGGAACTAAATGTATTAGAAAATAAAGAAATTAAATCAGAACTGTTGGTCACTTTAGCTGAAATATCAATAGGATTATTGAAAGTGCCTCTTTTTAAATTGCAGCAGATCCTCTATGATCAATCTTCAATTCAAATGATTGAAGATAATGGGTTGGTGATTAATTTAGGAACCAAATCTAACTTAGAGTTAAAATTTGATAAGCTAAAGTATTTTTTTGGTGCAAACCGTCAAAATATTGATCAAATACAATTTATTGATATTCAATTCCCGAAAAGAGTTATAATAAAGTAAAGAATGAGCAAATCTAAAATAATCACCGGAATTGATATTGGAACATCAAAAATAAGTGTAATTGTATGTCGCTTAAAGTCAATTGACGATATTGAAGTGCTTGGAATGGGAACCAGTGTTTTAAAAGGTGTTCAAAAAGGGGTTATCCGTGATGAAAGTCTTTTTGTAAATGCGCTTCAAAACTGCCTTAAAAGAGCACAAGCATCTTCGGATCAGTTAATTGGTGATGTTTTTGTAAATATCCCCAATGGAAATTCTCGCTTCACAGTTCAGACAGGAATCATTCAAAGCAATGCAGATGGCCAACAACTTTCCCAAATGGATCGAGAATTGGCTATGAAAAAGTCAGTACATTGTGTTGATAAAAAAAATCAATCAGTCTTGCATTTAATTCCCATAGCCCAACGAATTGACGGGCAAATTGTTGAAAATCTTAAGCTGAAATCTTTTCATCAAATGGAAGTTGATACCGGAATCATTCTTTGCGACAGCGTAAACTTGAAGATTGTTTATACGAACTTAAAAAAATTAGGATTTACCATTAAGGGGGTTATTAGTGACTATTTATCTATGGGCTCAATTTTAATCCCTCAGTCATCAAAAGGTTCCCATTTATTAATTGATTTAGGTTCTCAACTGACCACGTTTTGTGTCTATACTAATGGACAATTGAATTTTGCTCATAGCATCCAAATTGGATCCGAACAAATTACACACGATTTATCGGTTTGTTTAAAATGCTCGTTTTCAGAAGCTGAACGAATAAAAATTCTTTATGGACAATTGCAGAAATTTCAAAATGATTTATCACAGCAAGTTTCGATACAGTGTCACAATGGCCAGCAAAATGTGAAGTTATCACTAATTACGTCGATTATTGAATCTCGAATCAATCAATTATTTCAATTAATACAAAAGTATTTGATTAATGCTCCAAATTATGACGATATTTACTTAATAGGCTCAGGATCAAACTTAAAAGGCTTATCGCATTGGATAGAATCAAAAATTTCAAAACCCATCAACACTCAATTTGATAAAACATATCGAGATATTGAGATTAATTCCAATTACATGTTGGCGATGGGTCAAATTATATATGGTTATCAGATAGGCTTAATGAAACCACCATCAAATTCATTCATACAAAAAATTTCAACGAAAATTTTAAATATTAAATAATGCCATCCGCCATTGAGATATGATATACTGATTTTCAATGGATAAAAAAGCAATTCATCAATATGCAAATATAAAAGTAGTAGGCGTCGGTGGAGCAGGCGGAAATGCAGTGAATCGCATGATTGCATCTTCACTTCAAGGTGTCGAGTTTTGGGTTGTAAATACAGATTTACAAGCTTTAAATATTTCACTTGCCGAACATCGTTTACAGATCGGTGAGAAATTAACCAAAGGGTTAGGCGGTGGGGCTCAACCAGCCGTTGGTGGTCAAGCTGCAAAAGAAAGTAAAGACGATATTGAAGCTGCATTAGATGGGGCAGATATGGTGTTTATTACCGCTGGAATGGGCGGAGGAACGGGGACGGGCGCAGCTCCTGTTATAGCAAATATTGCGAAAGAACAAGGGGCCTTAACGGTTGCTGTCGTAACAAAGCCATTTCGTTTTGAAGGGCCTATTCGAGCAAAGCAAGCGGAAGAAGGTTTAGAGCATTTACGAAGCCAAGTGGATGCATTAATCGTTATTCCAAACGATAAGCTATTGCAAGTGGTTGAAAGAGTGACTTCACTTGTTGATTCATTTAAAATTGCAGACGATGTACTTAAGCAGGGTGTGCAAGGAATTGCAGATTTAATAACAATTCCTGGTTTGGTAAATTTAGACTTTGCAGATGTTAAAACGGTTATGGCAAATTCAGGTTCTGCAATGATGGGAATTGGAACTGCATCTGGTGATAATCGTGCCGTTGAAGCAGCTGAAAAGGCGATTTCATCACCGTTACTTGAAGAAACCATTAATGGTGCAACTGGTGTACTATTAAATGTTAGTGGTGGTGAAAGTTTAACATTGCATGAAGTTAATGACGTTGCGGATATAATTTATTCTGCAGTTGACCCAGAAGCAAACATTTTATTTGGCTCAGTCATTGACGAGTCATTAAAAGATGAAATTATGGTGACTGTAATTGCAACTGGCTTTTCAAATGAAATGTCTGAAAGCAGAAAATCAAAAATTAATGTTGATTCAATTGGGTTTTCGAACCAAACGACACCAACCAATAATTCTCCTGTAATTAATCTTGAAGACACAGCATATCAAAAAATTGAAAAAGAAGCACCAGCGCAAGATTTTATTAATCGCAGACAATCGATTGAAACAGCGTCATCATTTAATCAACAACCAGGTTTTAATAACCAGCATCAACAGCAATCAAATTTTGGTTCCAATGGGTTTCAATCGTCACCAAACCCAATGCAACAAACAGAAACCAAAACAGCCATTGATGAAATGGATGATGATCAAATTCCACCATTTCTTAAAAATTTCTAAATGTTTAGTATTGATGAGATCTTATCCAAGTGTTTAGCTTGTACAGGTGTGTGTTATGACACCAGACAAATAAAGTCGGATGAATTTTTTATTGCTTTAAAAACACCATCAAATGACGGTCATTTTTATGTTAAAGAAGCATTCGAAAAAGGTGCTAAATTTGCTTTAATAGATAATCCTAAATTTAATTTAAATGCGCAATGCATCGTAGTAGATGATGTGTTGGATATTTTTCATAAAATAGCACAGAAACATCGAGAAAATTGCCCAAATTTGAAACTCATCGCCATTGCTGGCTCAAATGGTAAAACAACATCCAAAGAATTAATAGCCAATGTTCTCTCAACACAATACAAAGTATATGCAACCTTAGGGAATCTCAATAATCATATTGGTGTTCCGATCAATTTATTAAAACTGACCAATGAGCATGACATTGCGATTATCGAAATGGGGGCCAACCATTTAAAAGAACATGAGAAATTATGTAAATTAGTGCAGCCAAATTTTGCGTTGGTTACAAATTGTGGCAAAGATCATTTGGAGGGGTATGGTTCTATTGATGCAGTTGTTAAGTCAAATTTAGAAGTTTATCAATCCATTAAGAATCGTAATGGCCATTTATTTGTAAATGAAAATGATGATACTTTAAAGTCCGCATCACACGGAATTTCCCGATCATTTTATGGTAAGTTATCCAAAATAAAAGAAGCATACCCATATATTAAGTTAATTATCACGTCTGACAATGAATCAATTCAGATTTCATCTAAATTGTATGGATTTTTTCAACAATCAAATATTGAAGCTGCCATACATATTGGAAATTATTTTAATGTAAGTCTAAAGCACATAAAATCAGCGATTGAAGCCTATCAACCGAACAATAATCGTTCCGAACGTATTGAGTGGAAAGGGAATATTGTATTGTTGGATGCATACAATGCCAATCCATCAAGCATGATGGCTATGATTGACTATTTTGAAGCTTATCCGACAGATGAAAAAATTTTAATCTTAGGGTCGATGGCTGAATTGGGGCAAGAAACAAACAACGAACATAAGCAAATTTTAGATCGCTTGACTTCTTTTGCATCCAATCAGGTCATTTTAATTGGGGAATCATTTAAAGCATTAGCCAAGAGTTATAATCGATATCACTTTTCAAATTCCAATGAAGTAAAGGCTTTTCTTGATTCACTTCGTATCAAGGATCATTTGATTTTAGTCAAAGGATCACGCAAATATGCCCTTGAAACCATCTTTATTTAGTTTAAATTAAGTTTTTTTAAAAGACGTAACTTCCTGTCTTAATTTTGGAATAGAATCTTCATGCGCCTTCATTTTATAGCGTGTTTGAATATCTAGCCAAAATTCTGGGTCCATATCCAGGTACAATCCAAGCCGAATGGCTGTATCAACACTTATATCACGTTTGTTTTGAATAATTTGATACAAACGATTGGGTGGAACATGTAAGGCATGAGCTAACTGCCGAACCCCAATACCTAACCCATTAATGATATAGCGTTGTATAACGTCCCCAGGCGATTCGTCTCGCTGCTCTTGATTAAATTTAGGCATAACCTAAGCTTAAAAAATGAATGCAACGAAAGTCAAGTACAAGATACATATTACGTACCACGTATTACATACCATTTACTTCCTTTAGTTGATTTTAAGCCCAATTAAGTGGGAATATGGTAATAAATATCATTTAAATAGCATCTGGCATTAGTTCAGTTAATAAGTCAGATTGTTTTTGAAGTGCGGTTCAATTTGTAACACTAACCCAAGTCTGAAGATGATTTTGGTGACGAAAAATTTTTAAATACAGTTGTAGATTAGGAAATTCAATATTAGTGTAACGATAATTTATAAAATTCAAACAAAAACGAGCAATTAAAGTTTTTGTTGAAGAGTGGTACATTGAATACAATGAATTGGCCGGTAATAGAATCAAACGATGAATCAAATGTAATTATAAATGGTAAAAAGTTAATAAATTTTACATCCAATGATTATTTAGGTTTGTCTCAAAGTGAAATTTTAAAAGAGGACATGGTCAAAGCGATTCAACGGTATGGAACGGGTTCTACGGGCTCTCGGCGATTATCAGGAAATCATCGCTTGTTTTTAGATGCTGAACAAACTGTCGCTGATTGGGTTGGAAAGCCTTCGGCCGTGCTATTTAATTCGGGGTATCAAATGAATACCTCAATATTTTCAGTTTTGGCATCAAAATCAACCTTAATTATTGCAGATAAATATATCCATGCTAGCTTCATTGATGGAATAAACGTGTCATCCGGACAATTGGTTCGCTTCCGGCATAACGACACGGCACATTTAGCCCAATTACTTAAAAAATATGCACATCAATTTTCTGATATTTTAATTGTATGTGAAAGTGTTTATAGTATGGATGGCGACGAGGCACCAATTAACCAAATAATTGAATTAAAAAATAGATACAAGGCAAAGTTAATGGTGGATGAAGCACATTCCATCGGATTATTTGGATCAAGTGGTAATGGTTGGTTAAATCATCATGGCAAACTAAGTGAAGTAGAATTTTTATTAGTACCATTTGGTAAAGCCTTTGGTTTATCAGGAGCAATGCTACTGTCTAACAAACAGACAACAGCATTAATAAAAGCCAAATGTCGCGGTTACATTTATACAACTGCATTTCCATTTGCAATTGCAGAAGGAATTAAAACAGCCACTAAATTAATTCAAGCAGCTGATGATCTGCGTCGTAAATTAAATCAAAATGTACGTACATTTAAATCATGCTGTGATACAAAATCAGAGACTCAAATTCAGCCCATTATAATTGGGGATAATCAACAGGCAACAACTATGGAAAATAGCTTAATTGAGAGTGGTTATTTTGTAAGAGCAGTGCATCATCCAACAGTTCCAAAGGGACAATCTCGACTGAGAGTTACACTGACAGCAAATCATACTCTAAGTCAATTAGCTGACTTTGCAAAGCGGGTTCATCATTTATTACAGCCTACAGCTACATTATCATGAATGTTTCATGGTTAATGATCAATCGGGAGTCAAAAAAAACACGATTGGTCATTCCGGGATGGTCAATATTGCCGTATTATTTTGTTAATTTATTTCCAAGTGAAAATTTAATTATTTTAAATCCATTTATACCAAATATCCGCGTAATAAATGAGTATTGCGATACGATTTTAGTAAATGAAAAAACTCAGATTCTACATGAGTCAATTACAGACGTTATAAGGAAAAATATTAATAATGTATTTATATTTTCAATGGGATTGCAGTGGGTTCAAGTCCATGCAGAAGAGTTATTTAACTTACCATGCGATATCGTTTCACCATCAGTGGCTTACCATAATAATGAGCTTGACCATATGATAAAAAATTTAAAGAAATCCAAACAGGCAACCCTTAAAGTGTTTTTGAAACAATGCTTTCTAACATCAAGTGAGTGGTTGCGTTGGAAACAAGAAGAGTTTGGTTCTCAAGTTCAATTTACTGATTCTAAAACACTAATAACTTGGTTAGATAATTATGGGCGAAAACGGGTCGATATACCAGATAAACAAAATATCAAAATATGGCTTGATTTGAATGATCCGATTGGTATAAAGCCAAAACAAAATACAATACATATTCAATTTAACATTTGGTCAAAAGGCCACATAATCGAATCTTTTAGCTAAAATCAATCGAAAAAAAAGGCATTTGCGATGAATTACCACGCATACAGCATTGATAAACCCATGCCGCATCGCTAAAAAATAGAGGCTAAGGTTTAAAATGACGAAAACTTGGGAATGATTGAATATGGGACAATCAATAAAACCAAGTGAAATTACAGACCAAATATTTATTCAGCAACAAAAAAATCAATTAAATCAATCAATGTCGCTGAAAAAATCAAAAGTTGGAGTATCACTCCAAGCAGAAGATATAACGTCTATTCGACAATTAGTTGAGACATTATTAAGTGGTTCGCAGAAAATGATGATTTCTAATAAAAATCAACGGAATAGAGAAGATGATCCAGTTGTAGTACTAAACATTAATTTAAATGGGTTTCGACTAATCGTAAAAAAGCCTGCCATTCGTATGGATTACATTTTAAATCTAGAAAAAAACAGCTTATTACTTAATGATAATCCGGCGACACAATCAGATGCCAATCAATTTAAGCATTTATTTAATAAAGTTTTAAACCGAATGGTTACTGAAAATTATGAGGTAATTAAAAATTAGTAATCTAGGAAAAGTTCCTGAACGACGAAATGCTGTTGTACATTCAAGTACTGCGGTTATAAGACGTCAAGAAAGCAATAAAAAAGAAGGGGCTATATTAAAGCAAATATCAAATTATTTTAATTTTAAATTTTCAGCATCAAATTTCTCATCTAAAGAAGCGCTAGCGTCTCAAGACCAAAAGGGAACATCTCAAACATCAAATAATACGGAATCTTCAAAATCCGCATCATTACCTAAGAATGAGGTTGTTGAAGCGGTGAATGTCAAAAAAGCAAATATTGCAAGTTCAAAGCCAGTCACTGCAGAAAGAATATTGGATTTTAATCAAGATTTATTAAAGAATATGAAATGGCAAAGCACTCATCAAGGTGAAGGGTTAAGTTCCAGTAAAATAGCTTTGATTGAACTTGTAAAAAATCATATGGAAACCAATCCAAACCAGCCGATAACGAGTGAAAGTTTATTTGCTGAAAATGCAAAGAAAGCAAATGATTTTCCTAATATATCAACAGGTACTGAAAATTTATCATCCATATTACATATGCCAGAAACTTTGAAAGATGCCAAAGAAATACAACGGTATAGCTTAGCTCAAATGGAACAGTCTGGAACCAGTTTGCAAACAGAAGAATTAAAAGAAACACTTTTGGATAGTATTCAAACAATGAAAAGTAATTTTTCAGAAGGTACCTTGGAGTATCAGGTTTTAACGAGAATTGAAAATCATCTAAACCGTCGAGGAACAATATCAGATAATTTAATGCCAAAGATGACGGCTTTATTGCATGATGATTCAAAAACATTGAGCCAGCTTGTCGAAGTTGAGAAGATGTATGAGCGTAGGGAGAACATTACCAATTTAGACACAAATACCATCGCTACCATCAATCGTGATATCGGTATAGATGAATTAAAACAACAAGTGAGTAATGAATATAATGGCACTGAAACAAAAACGTTTACACAATTTTTAGTTGGTGGTCTTTTAAGTAATTTACCAGGTGGTGATACTGCAGTAAAATTAGATCAGGCCAATAATCGCTATGATGAACAAGTAAATTCAGGAACATTTAAATCAGACGTGTTGAAAGAGCTTCCGAAATGTGAATTAAATTCTTCCGCAGCAAAAACAGCTTTGGATCGAATGGGGTCAATTATGATCAAGGTACCAGCACAGGCGCTCTTAAGAAATCTTGGAAGATTAACAGATGTTTTATCAGCAGGTGTCGTCGGTATTGGTCGGAAAGTTGCCCGAGGTGCAGTTTTTAATCCCAATGACAAAAGCATACAAAATACATTTAAGCAAAAAGGCTTAACGCGTAAGATGATCTTTAGAGAGACAGTAAAACTATTAAGAAATACCAAGAAAAATATTCAAATATTACAGACACTTGGAGTTAAAACAGAAAGCGCTGAAGAAGAGTGTTATATAACAATTAATAATCTACGTAATGAACTTGCAGATTTAAAACCAAATGAGAATGATAAAAAAAAGAATTTACTAGTCAAAATTGAAACTCAAGTAAAAAGCCTGGAAAACATAATTCAAACAGAAGAAGAATCAATTAATAAGTCACAAAATAATATGGGAAATGAAAAGACATTGAACCAACTTTTTCAAGATAGAGCGGAAAAAGACAAACCAGTATTAACCAATGTCGATCAAAATGCCAAAGAATTTACAAAAGTTAGGTCGACAACGTATAACAATTTAAGAAAAGCAGTTTCTTTAACAATGCGAGATGTTTCTAAGAAGGCAGATTTATTTAATAAAAGTGATGATTTAGTTGATAAAAAAAATAAAATCGCTGAAAAAAAAGAGCTCATCAGAAAATTAAATGATGGCTTAGGAAATCTTAAATCCGCATCATTAGATAGCCCCATAGAGTCCAGCATTAATGAGGTTTTAAAACAAGACTTAACACCTGAAACGAAACAGGTGTTATCAGACATGAAAGGCTTTCTTGAATATTATAATACGGATCAAATTCCACAAGATGTCATTGATGAATTAGATAGCCTTAAAAAACAAATGCATACGAGTTCATTACCAGATAGCACTAATAAAACAAAAGGTAAAGTATTAGAAAACAGTATAAATAATATTCAATCATTTGTTAAAAATAATGACATTTCTTCAAAATTAAGGCGTAAAGATCAATTGGTCATACAAGGGGCAAATGCCCATACGATTGTTGAATATGGTGGTCATATGGTTGCTGGCTCAGCTGGGGGTGGTTCTGTTGCTCGTCTTTTAGCCAGGGGATTACGAACAGTTGCAAAACCAGTATTAGAGCAAACAATATCAATGGCATACAGTGCATTAAATAAAGGCCAATATACCATTAACGAAAAAGCTGAAACGGTTGCTAATAGTTTAGAAAATGCGGAGAATAAAATTCTAACTGAACTTCAAAGTAAATCTTCTAAAACATCAGAGGAATCTGCAATTTTGGATTTTCTGACTGAAAAAAAAGAAATTGATAATGCAATAATGGGGAAAGCAAATGATGCAGATTCACCAAAATTAGAGTCAGAAGCAAGCAATAATAGTCCAAGAACACCAGAGGAAAAGCTTTATGAGAGCTTAAATCCAAAAAAAGACTCGTTTAATACGAAGCTATACACGTTAAAAGCAAATAAAGCCGCAATGATTAAATTTCAAAATTTAATTAAAGAAACACTTAAAGAAGATAAAACAAATGATTCAGATCTAATTGATGTTTTTGAAAGGGGGCTTGAAGCAAATAATCCTGCAGGCAATGGGTATGCTGATTGCTTATTATTTCCACGACATGAACTCGGTTGGGCAGTAAAGAAGTTTGCAACTTCCAATCTGGCATAAGGTGAAATGTTTTTTAGCTTCGAATTAAAATATGGCTCAAATCTCCCAAACCCAATCACAAAGTGCTACACTGAGCAACAATGTTACAGCAATTCGATCAAGCAGCTCATACATATAATCACCATGCCACCATCCAGGAGGTATCAGCAAAAAAACTAGTGGATATGTCATCCGATCATCAGCCTGTATCCATTTTGGATATTGGTTGCGGTTCAGGCTTACTCACATCTAAAATAGCGTCTCAAAATCCAAATGCCACAATCGATGCAATCGATAGTTCACCAGCGATGATCAAACAGCTTAAACAGCAGGCCATATCAAATGTATCCTTGATTTGTAATGATTACACTCAAGTATCATTAACCAAAACATATGACCTAATCGTATCAAATGCCGCCCTTCATTGGATGGATATTCATCAATCATTTGAACGTATTGCATTTCAATTAAAGCCAACGGGCACCTGTTACTTGGCGGTATTTGGTGCCCAAACATCCAAGGAATTGGCACATTGTCTACCTAAAATTAATCGTCATCGTCCCATCATTTCCCAAAAATTTTTAACCCATAACGATGCATTATCAATCGGAGAGCGTTATTTATCTCATTGGGAAATCAACACAGAAATGATCACCATTCCATTTAAATCCATCAGTGAATTATTTAAAACTCAAAAGATGACTGGGGTAAATCAGAAGCCTTCAGCTGATGGTCTTTGGACGCCTCGGTCATTGCAGGCGTTGGAGGGTGAAATGATGAAACAGTATGGTCAAGTTCAGTTATCCTATGAAATTCATTTTTGCAAAGGCTACCATAGCCAATGACGAAATCATTCCAGTTATCATTAACAGCAGACATCGCCACGATTAAAGCGCACAATGTAATTTGTGTCACAGGAACCGATACTGGTATCGGAAAGACCGTAGTAACGGGCTTATTGGCCAAAGAATTAGCCAGTCAAGGTACGGTTGTCACACAGAAATGGGTTCAATCGGGTGATTTAGATTCGCCAGATATTAGCACTCATGACACCATATCAAATCTCAACTATGACCAAAAATATAATGATGACCGACAAGTGTATTCATTTAATGACCCAGTATCGCCCCATTTAGCGGCACGTTTAGAAAATCAAACGATCGAGCCTGAATTACTCAAATCGGCGACCCATCGTTTAGCCGATACATTCGATACAGTATTGGTTGAAACCAGTGGTGGGATCATGGTACCACTGAGTGAATCGGTGACAACCGGAGATCTCGTTGCCGATATGAAATTACCAACGATTGTGGTGGTGCCGAACAAATTAGGTACGATCAACCATTCCTTACTCACCATGCAATACTTAACGCAGCATAAGGTTCCCAT
>MDTB01135838.1_pt1 | contig 16893 bp, 10 predicted proteins | sample 811161 | NCBI WGS metagenome assembly MDTB01 (sample SAMN05326650, study PRJNA326480) | marine metagenome | isolation source: seawater | place: Mediterranean Sea | collected 2009
CCCCTTTGCTAACCCTGCCTTCAATCTCCGCAAAATAATCCTCAGGGGCAAGCTGCTCTTGAGCAAACATCAGCCCAGCCTTACTCATCCATGGGCCAAACTCAATATCCCGCGCCAGCTCTTCGGTGGTGAGCTTTTTCTGAGTTGTGCCTTCAGGCGTTTTTGAATCCTCGCAAGAGACCAGATGGGCCAGTAAAGCGATGGCTATGAAAGATTTTACAGCGAAAGGAATTTTCATGGAGACGAGATTAGGGATTAACTTCAAAAAAGAACGGCGCTTTTCTAACTCTCTGGATATCATCGATCATAACAATTGAGAAGCTTCGATTACTTTTACCATAAAAAGTTCCTCCGCGCTTAGGATAGCGTGCTAAAAAACAAAAATCTCCTTTATTCGATTCCAAGCTCTTCCTTGAAATCACGACGTAGTTTTCGCTCTCCAATATTGAGTAGAACTCCTGCGTTTATATCACACAAGCCCTTCTCATAACCCTTGGAGTAGTTAAATAGGTGTTTCGGAAAGTATTCTGAGAACTCCTCACGCTCGTCATTGGTGAGCCTACCCCAAACCGCAAAATTTAACGTCCGAGCAAGCTTCTGCTTCATTTTAAGGGTCAACTTCCTGCCCTGACAGGCCCGCTGCACCTGCTTGTGGGTCAATTGTTCAGGCGAGGCTGCGACGAGATCGTGATTTGAGAGTCCCCAGCTCTCGAGAAGCAACACCAATGGCTGACTCCCTAAATCCCGCTCTTCAGTCATCTCTGAGTTTAGGCAGTCACGAGGCGAAGATCGCCAAGGCGGCGAACAAGTTCACGAGTTTCGCGTTGCCACTGCCGAATGCTAGAACGGGAGGCTTCGAGTGACTCCGAGACCGAAGATTCTAGCTCATTGAGGTTATTCTTAAGTTTAGTCAGAAGCTCGTCGACGCGGGCCATAGTATGTTCACAGATAGTGCCATCTTTCTCATGAAGCTCAGCGAGCTTTGCCTCGGCCTTGCGCTGAGCCTCTCTCATTTCAGCACCGATGATTTTACTTTCGGAAACCCGACGGAGATTGCTCACCAAGCCCAATTTATGGAGAAGCATGATAGCCCATTTCGTAGGGTCAAAATTCCAGGCCTTCACGCCGTTACGGTAATCATGCTGGAATTCATGGTGGTAATTGTGATACCCCTCGCCATAGGTCACGAGAGCCATAATCCAGCTGTCACGGGCGCTACAACGAACTGAATACGGCTGATTACCGATAGTATGACAGAGCGAGTTAATGAAGAAAGTTGATTGCTGGACCAAGACGACGCGAAGGGCACCTACGACAAGAAGTCCGCCAAGGGCTCCAATCATTCCCCCCATGAAGAAATAACCAGCGACCGCCGGTAAGATCAATCCAGCGATAAAAGCGATAGAAACATAATAGCGATCTTGGAAGCGCACCAAGGGGTCTTTTTGAAGATCCTTGACGTTATCAATCGGCTGGGGAGCGTTGAGCTTAAAAAGAATCCAACCAATATGAGCCCAGAAAAAGCCCTTGGAGATATCGTAAGGATCCTCTTCGTGGTCTGTGTGCTTGTGGTGGCGACGGTGGTCCGAGGCCCAGTGCACTACGGAATTCTCAAAAGCGCAGGCCCCAAAAATCAAAGTAAAAAGACGTACCGGCCAAGTAGCTTTAAAAGATAAGTGCGAAAAAAGGCGATGATATCCCAGAGTGATACTTAGACCGGTAGCAATCATGTAGAAGGCGAACATGGTCCACATGATCCAATTTAGGTCATGCTTGATCAGATAAATAGGAGCAGCGATGACTCCCAAGGCAGTGATAACAAAAAGAAATGAAGAATTGACCCAGTTGACTCGATAGAACGGAATTCGATGATTCATAGCTGATATGTGTTTTGAAGCTTAACTGTCGGTTTGTGAGCAGCTTTTGCCGCAACACCCCCTCCCTCTGAAATTTTATCAGTTTAAGAATCAGGAGGCGAGGGCCAATTTTAGATCGGCCGAAAAACTGATTTTGCCAGTCAAATCTTTCGATGACTTGAATTATTTCAAAATTGCCCGACTGACACCAATCTGCACTTTTTTGTCAGACATCGCCAAAACGATCGTATTAAGGCTACGAATATTACTCATGAAGAATTCTCTCACACTTTCAACCGCTGCTCCTCTTTTTAGCTTAATTATATTTGTCTTTACTGGGATTCAAGCCCAGGCCGATAAGCCCCCTAAGGGATTTGAAAAAATCGATCGAGAGATCGTGATCAGCACTTTGGAAGCTAAGATGAAGTATAATATTGGCAGCTTCAGCGTAAAACCTAACGCAAAGATCAAGCTCGTATTGAAAAACCTAGATAGTCTTCCTCACAATCTTATCCTCTGCACGCCCGGAAAAAAGAAGGGCGGAGACAAGGGTAAGGAAGTGATCGATGCAGTATTGAAACTGGGAGACAAAGGGGTTGAGCAGAACTGGGAACCAAAAGGACACCCCCGCATTCTAGTAAGCTCCGGAATGGTCCAACCGAAGGAGGAATCTACAATCTTTTTCAAGGCTCCAAACAAAGAGGGTAGTTATCCCTATATCTGCACTTTTCCCGGGCACTATCAACTGATGAACGGGGTCATGAGGGTCAGTAAGTCAGGTAATCCCACCGAGAAACTGCCAATGATCCGAGATCTTCTCTCATATACACACCTGGGCAGCTTTAAAACTCTCGCTGACCTCCGCAAAACCAAGGCAGTCAATGTCGAAGAAGAGAAAAAAGGCGTCATCTCTCTTCAGCACGCAGCACTCAAGAAGAATGCTCGTGATAATTATGGAATTGTCTGGGAGGGCTGGCTCGACGTCCCGCGCGACGGAAAATATACCTTCACTTACGACACCGACGATGGTGGCTCGGTAGCAATAGGCGGAAAAGAAATTATCACCCGAAACTACGTCGGCGCCGCTGGCAAGCCATCTAAAGGATCAATCAAGCTCAAAAAGGGACGTGTTGATATCAAGGTTGAATATTATGAACTCTCCGGTGAAGAACATGTCTCTCTGTCTTGGGAAGGGCCAAAAATGAAAAAGCAATACCTTTCCGATAGCAAAACGAGCGGAGGGAGCAACCGAGGTGGGGGCGGAAACAGCATCCCGGTGATCGCTCCAGCAGGAGAGGCAATCATTTACCGTAATTTCATCGCGGGCACCGACCCTCGGGGCATTGGCGCAGGATACTCCGAGGGAGTGAATTTGGCCTTTAGCGCAGACTCTATGAGTCTAGATATGATTTGGAAAGGCGACTTCATTGATGGCGGACGCCATTGGATCAACCGTGGCCAAGGCTTCCAACCGCCAGCAGGCGAACAGGTAATTACTCTAAATCGCGGCATTCCATTTGCTGTCCTTGAGAGTCAAACCTCCAAATGGCCGAACGAGGCTGACCTAAAGATGCCACCTCGCTTCAAGGGCTATAGCCTCAACAAGCAACAACAGCCCACCTTTAAATATCACTTTGGCCCCGTCGCCGCACTCGATTATCCTAGCCCGAAAGAAGATGGATCAGGATTCACTCGGACCATCACGATTAATGTTCCCTCGCCCGGCTCTGCAGGCGAGCAGCTTTACTTTCGGGTGTTAAGCGGTGGAAGCGTTCAAAGCGGTAACAAGAGGACCTTCAGCTTTGAGAACGATCTTATCGTAAGCGTGCCTCTCTCCGAACTCCCTCCATTCACCCGTGAAAACGAACTCCTGATTCCAATTCCGCTCACCCCAGGTAAGCATAGTGTAACCATCGATTACACTTGGAAGTAACTCGGTATTCCAAACTCAAAAAATTTAACACCATGAAAAACTTTATTCTCTCAGCCGCTCTCATCTCCACTGCTCTAGCAGACCCGCGCCAACCTGAATTCTACCTCCGCGAAGAAATCCCAATGCCGGAAGGCGAGGTTTTGGAGCTTGGAGGAATCGCTATTATGCCTGGCAAAAAAGTGGCAGTTTCCTCCCGACGCGGAGATATCTGGGTCTGCGAAGGCGCCTATGCAAAAGATCTTTCAGAGGTCAAATGGACCCTCTACGCAAGAGGCCTGCATGAGCCTCTCGGAATGTTCTATCGAGATGGATCGCTTTTTGTGACCCAGCGCCCGGAAATTACAAAACTCACGTACACTGATGGTGACGGTAGGGCCGATAACTTCGAAACCGTAACCCACCACTGGGGAATTGACGGTGACTATCACGAGTACAATTTTGGATCTGATCCCGATAAAAATGGAGACGTTTGGGTCGTTCATTGCCTCACTGGTTCGGGAGGTGCGAGCCAAAAATCTCCATGGCGTGGATGGTGTTATCGTTATAATCTCGATGGCACGGCTACCCCGACCTGCCCTGGCATTCGTTCTCCAGGGGGAATCGGTTTCAACAAATTGGGAGACGCATTTTACACCGACAACCAAGGACTCTGGAATGGATCTTCCTCTCTCAAATGGCTCAAGCCCGGCGGTTTCATGGGCAACCCAACCGGTAACAAATACGTTGATCTCGTTGACGGCATGGAAAAGCCGCCGAATCCAAAGAGTGAGTCCCGTATGGTAATCGAACACGACAAGGATAAGCGGATCATCCCACCAGCCATCATTCTGCCACACGGAAAAGTCGGGCAATCTCCAACTGCCGTTATTTATGATAGCACTAACGGAAAATTCGGCCCTTTTAAAGGACAAGTTCTCGTCGGAGAGCAAACCCACTCCCAAGTCCAACGTGTCTACCTAGAAAAAGTCAAAGGACTCTACCAAGGTGCTGTTTGGAAATACCTCGAGGATTTCCGCTCAGGAATCGTTCCAGCTCGCATGGGTGACGACGCGACGCTCTTCGTTGGAGGAACAAATCGTGGATGGGGCGCCCGGGGTGGCAAAAACTTCACGTTTGAGCGGGTGCGCTGGACCGGAAAAACGCCCTTTGAAATGCACGAGATGCATGCAAAGCCGGATGGCTTCACCATCTCCTTCACGGAGCCTATCAACGCAGCTTCTGCCAGAGATATGAAATCTTACAATTGTGAAGCCTGGACCTATGTTTACAAAAGTGGATACGGAAGTCCTGAGGTCGACAAGGTCACTCCGAAGATTGACTCGGTCACCGTTTCACCTGACCGAAAATCTATCAACCTTAAGGTTTCTGGACGGGTGCGCGGCCACGTCCATCACTTCAAACTTGGCGGACTTAAATCAGCCAAAGGAGATTCTCTCTGGCACCCAGACGTTTACTACACCCTCAACGAGATCCCCGACTAATTGGGTCACTCTTCAATCTTAAAGCCACCCTCCAAAAGGAGGGTGGCTTTCTTTTTGGGAAAGCTGTCCGGTTATCAAAATCCCATGTTGCACAGCCTGTTCTTTGCCCCATTATCACATTATGCGTTTTGTCCTAGTCCCTCTTTGTTTCACTCTCCTCCATGCTCAGGAAAATAATAAGGAGGAAAACAAAGAGGATTTCCCAAGCGTCGTAACCAAACAGGACACCGTCACCATTGCCGGTAGAAAAATCGACTACAAGGTCACCGCTTCCACCCTCTCCCTAAAAACAGCAAAAGACGAAGACCGTGCTTCTATTTTTCACGTCGCTTACGAGCGAATCGGTATGGGTGATCGCCACAAACGCCCGATTCTATTCGCCTTTAATGGAGGCCCCGGCTCGTCGGCAGTATGGCTTCACATGGGAGCCCTTGGCCCGCGCATAGTTCCGACTACACCAGACGGCACCAAAACTCTCCCCCCCCCTCTTACCGTCAAAGAAAACCCCCAATCGATTCTTGATGTCGCAGATATTGTTTTTATCGACCCGGTCTCGACTGGATTTTCACGGGCAGAAGGCAAAACCAAGGCTGACGAATTCCATGGAGTTAATGGAGACATTCGTTCAGTCGGTGATTTTATACGCCGCTGGGTGACCGAAAACGACCGTTGGGCCTCTCCCAAATATCTCCTTGGTGAAAGCTACGGTGGCATTCGTGCGGCCGGTCTTGCCAATCACTTGCAAGATGAATTTGGAATGTCCCTCAATGGGGTTGTTCTCCTTTCCTCTCTCATCGACTTCCGCACTCTTCGATCTAACGTTGCCGATGACCTTAGCTATTCAGTCTTCTTTCCCGGCCTCACAGCTACCTCCCACTACCATAAGAAGATTCAGGGCGATCGTAATGAACTTGTTGAGCAAGCCCGCGCCTTCGCCTTTGGTATTTACTCCCAAGCTCTTTTGAAAGGAGCCGCGATCTCTGCCAAAGAAAAAAAATCAGTCGCCGACCAAATGGCCGCGTTTACCGGTCTCCCAGCTTCCCTTTTCGTCGAAACAAATCTGCGACTCTCTTCTTCCAGATTTCGCAAGGAACTTCTTAGGGAGGAAAGCAAAGTCCTCGGTCGCTTCGACGCCCGTATCGCTTGGCCCTCAACCTCTCCGGAAAGCGATTATCCGAGTTATGATCCCTCTTACTCCGTAGCTTATGGGGCCTTTTCGACAGCCATTAATGACTACCTTAGTCGAGACCTCGGCTGGGAAGGCCACCATCCCTATAAGATACTCACAAGTGATGTTCGCCCCTGGGATTGGGGAACAAGTAACAGCGTAGTCAATATGGCGCGCAACCTTGAGTCAGCAATGCGCGAAAACCCTGATCTTAGAATTCTGGTAATGTGCGGCCATACAGACTTGGCCACTCCACCAGCCAACATGCAATACTCTATTAATCATCTTTTTGAGATCCCCAACGAGCGCCGAATGGCCATCAAGTTCACATGGTATGAAGCCGGACATATGTTCTACCTCAACCAGCCAGATCTAGAAAAGATGCGCAAAGATTTAGTTAATTTCATCAAATAGAAATTTCTGCCACCTCCCAAGTTTTCTTAGGGAGGATGGCAGTCCCACAAGGACTCGAACCTTGAATGACTGAACCAAAATCAGCTGTGTTACCAATTACACCATGGGACTGGATCCTTGTCTGCGCTTAAAAGCGTGCGGCGGAGGAATAAATTCAGTCCCGCGCCGTTGCAAGACCGAAATAGGCGGAAATCCTATTTTTATTCAGCTCGACTGTCTTCCGAGGCTCATCTTTCCACTGTGGGATCGATTTGTGCCGAAAAACCATACCCAGCGCTAATGCGACTGAGCAAGCTTTGTCAAAATCGAAACCAGAGAAGCCAACCCTTGACCTCTTCTCGAAAAACCAAGAGGTTCGAGTCCTCTCATGGATTACGGAACGCTCATCGAAAAACGCAAAGCACGCCTTACCGAGATTGAAAAACTGATGGAAGATCCGGGGTTTTTCAACGACCAGAGAAACTCGACTCAATACATGCGCGAGCACCGCTCTCTAAAAAAGCTCATGGGACTCTGGGATGAATTCCAGCAAATCACTAGGGATATCGAAGGTAACGAGGAACTCGCCAAGGGCGATGACGAGGAGTTTTCCGCGATGGCCGAAGACGAACTTCCCGCTCTCAGGGAGCGTCACGAGGTTTTAGCGCAGGAAGTTCAATACGCGCTCCTTCCCAAAGACGAAACCGAAGACCGCGATGCCCTTCTCGAAATTCGGGCTGGTGCCGGAGGCGATGAAGCCTCCCTTTTCGCCGGCGAACTTATGAACCTCTACCAGCGCTACACCGAAAAGCGCGGCTGGAAATGTGAGCATCTTGAAAGTTCACCCTCCGACGTTGGCGGTTATAAGGAAGTGGTCCTCAAAATCACTGGTGAGGAGGTTTTCCGCTACCTGAAATACGAGTCCGGTGTCCACCGTGTTCAGCGCGTCCCCGCAACCGAAACCCAGGGTCGTATCCACACTTCTACAGTCACTATCGCAGTTCTACCCGAAGCCGAAGAGGTCGATGTTCAGTTAAAGCCCGATGAACTGCACATCCAGGCCACTCGTTCTGGTGGCCCCGGAGGACAACACGTGAACACCACCGACTCCGCTGTACAGGTTACCCACCTCCCAACCGGTATTCAGGTCAAATCCCAAGACGGTCGATCCCAGACCCAGAACAAAGAAAAAGCCCTGCAAATCCTCCGTGCCAAACTCTTTGAAGCTGCTCAACGCGAAGCTCAAGAAAGCTACTCGGCTCAGCGAAAATCTCTTATCGGCTCAGGCGACCGTTCCGAGAAAATTCGCACTTATAACTTTCCCCAATCCCGCGTTACGGATCACCGCATCAATCACACCTCTCATAATATGGAAGGAATTATGACCGGCGACATTAACGAATTCACCGACCACCTCCAAAAAGCTGAAATGGAGCAACGTCTTGCGGAAGAGGAGTTAGGATAAACTCCTAACATTCATTCACAACTTATTCACAGAAGAATTGCGAGCTCTATTATGACGACAATCCTCGATGTCCTCGAGAAAGGCACTGCTTTCCTCGAAAAAAAAGGGATTGGCGAGCCCCGGCTTAACATGGAGCTCATGGTTGCTTATGAATTGGGTATCAAGAGGATGGATCTCTATCTTCGCTTTGACCAACCACTCGAAAAAGCAGCGCTAGCCTCGCTAAGAGAAAAACTAAAAAAACGTAGCGAAAGCTTTCCACTTCAACACATAAACAAGGTTGTTCACTTTGGTGATTATGAATTCTTCTGTGATCACCGCGCCTTGATCCCCCGTCCAGAAACCGAAGAACTGGTCGATCTTGTGAAAAAGCAATTATTTACAAAACCTGCCCGTATTCTTGATATCGGTTGTGGTTCCGGCGTTCTCGGACTAACCCTTTCAATGGACTTGGGTCCAGAATGTGAACAACTAACTCTAGCAGACTTATCCACAGAGGCCCTCTCGCTTTGTGAACAAAATCGCAAGGCCCTCGGAGTGGAAGCAAGGCTAATTGAGAGTAATCTCTTTTCAAATATTACCGGAAACTTTGATCTCATTGTGGCCAACCTTCCCTACATAGCAGAGGGAGAACGTGGGAAACTAGAGCCAGAGGTTCTTCACGACCCCGAAATAGCCCTTTTCAGTGGTCCAGATGGACTAGATCTCCTCCGTCTCTTCTGTGCCGAGTGCAACGCTTTTCTCAATACCGGGGGAATCGTGGCTTTGGAAGTCGGCTATGATCAGGGCGAAATCGTAGCCGGTTTTCTTCGGGAGGCTGGACTCACCAATATCTCGATCGGAAATGATCTCAATGGAATCCCCCGCTTTCCCCTTGCACAGAAGGCTTAAAAAGCTCACTTCATCTCCCCTAACAAAAACGGACTATGGACAAACTTCTCGTGCACGGCGGCACCTCTCTCTCCGGATCCATTAATATTTCCGGATCGAAAAACGCGTCCCTTCCCATTCTTGCAGCAGCCCTTCTGACCGATCAGCAAGTTGTCATTGAACGCGTTCCCGATGTCTCCGACACCAATTATATGCTTCAAATTCTCAGTGCCCTCGGCTGTGAGGTCGAACGCTACAGTGGCACTGTCAAAATTACTGCAGCAGACATTCACCCGGAGGCACCCTACGAGATCGTTCGAAAAATGCGGGCTTCCATTTGTGTCATGGGGCCCCTTGTAGCGCGACTCGGGCGAGCGAGCGTTTCTATTCCTGGTGGATGTGTGATTGGTGACCGTCCCATCGATCTTCATTTGAAAGGACTTCAGGCTATTGGTGCCCACATCGATACCGAAGGAGGTAATATTCTCATCGAAGCCAAGGAAGGACTCGAAGGTCAGGAAGTTGATCTTAGCGGGAAGCACGGCCCCACTGTCTTAGGAACCGATAATCTGCTAATGGCTGCAGTCCTCACCGAGGGAATTACGGTTATTGAATCAGCCGCGTGTGAACCCGAGGTTGTCGACCTCGCCAATTTCCTCATCTCGATGGGAGCCAAGATCGAAGGAGCTGGCACCCGCCGGATTACGATCCAAGGAGTGACTTCTCTGGGTGGAACTCACCATACTGTAATCCCTGATCGCATCGAAGCCGGAACCTTTATGGTTGCCGGCGCGATGGCGAGCCAATCAGGAATCACCCTAAACCGTATTTGCCAAGATCAGCTTACCGGAGCCACGCAAAAACTCATAGAAGCCGGCCACCTCGTGAAATTTAACAAAACCGGAGACAGTGTCACAGTCCAGCCTGGGGATGCTCCAAGCGGCTGTTCTATCACTACTGCTCCTCATCCTGGATTCCCCACCGACATGCAGGCGCAATTCACAGCCATGTTTGCAACGACGCCCGGCATCTCTGTCATTGAAGACACCATTTTCCCTCAACGCTTTATGCACTGCGCCGAGCTCACCCGTATGGGAGCAGACATCAATGTCGACAATGGAACAGCTGTTGTTCATGGAATAAACCAACTCAGCGCGGCGCCTGTTATGGCTTCCGACCTACGTGCCTCTGCAGCACTCGTTCTTGCTGGATTAAAAGCCAAGGGCACTACCGAGATCAATCGTCTTTACCACATCGATCGTGGCTACGAAATGATTGACGAAAAACTTCTCCAACTTGGCGCAAAAGTGGAGCGTACTCGCGGCAGCGCATGATCCTCTAGCTTGCGGTGGCAGACCATTCCGCTTAAAATTTCGACGCGAACAGCTATCCAATGACGAAGTTTCTGTCTCTCTTTTTATGCGGCCTAATAACCGCAAACGCAGACCTCGTTGCGCACTATGCTCTCGACGAAACCGACACGACCACGAGTATCGTCCAAGATTCCCTCAAGCAGAACGATGGTATCCTAATTGGAAGCAGTAGTCCTGCCAAAGATTTCAAAGCTCTTCATGGAACTGGCTATGACTTCCCTCTTCGCTCCGGCTTTCGCGTCAATCCTTCTCCCGAAGTCCAGCCCACGGATCAATTCACCATCACTTGGTGGTTTCGTCCAACGACTCTAAATGCCTTCGACCGTTTTTACGAGACTCTCTCAGGCACCGGGAAAAACGGTTCCGGGATTCGTATCGATCTCGGAGGAAACGGGCGCCAAGTCCGAGCCCTCCTTCGCGATGGCAACGGATCTACCGATACCGCGGTCACCAGCCCCTTGACTCTCACAGCCGGAGCTTGGTACTTCTTTGCGCTCCGTTACGACTCGCTGAATAATTTTTGCAAAGTCACTGTTCTTCGTGATACCGGCGGTGACATTACCGCGTCAAGCATCAGCGCTTCTACAACCACCAAGACTTCTCTCGGAACTGACACAATCACTCATAACACTGGCGTGTTTTTTGCTGCAGACGACGCCGGTGCAGCAAGTTCAAACGATTTTGGAGGCGCCATGGATGATATCGCCATCTTTCAAACTAAAGACGACTTCGGAGTTCTTTCAGATACTGATCTTGCCAAGGTTTTCAACAACGGAGCCCTCGCTTTTGACCCACCGGCCCCACGTCCTACTATCAATTCTTTCACCGCGAACCTAAGCGGTTTTGATTCCGGCGACTCCGTCGTTCTTAGATGGGATACCACTGCTGCCGACTCATTAGAAATCACGCCCAACGTTGGTCCTGTCAACGCAAATGGCTCAGCCAATTTCACCGCGAGATTCACCGAAATCTACACACTCACCGCGACCAACGCCGAGGGGGCGACGAGTGCCACCGTCCAAATCACTGTCGATGGATTGGCTCTCGCACCCCAAATTAGTGAATTCGTTGCAAGTAACTCATCCTTCGATGATGGAGATGGCAACTCCAACGACTGGATAGAGATTCACAACCGCAATACCACACCATTTGACATCTCTGGCTATCACCTTACGGACGATCCTGCCAATATGACCAAGTGGTCCTTTCCGACCAACACTATTTTGGATGGTAATGAATACTTCGTAGTCTTCGCTTCAGGCTCCGACAAACCGGATTCAGCAGGAAATCTCCATACGAGCTTTAACCTCAGCGCCAATGGCGAATACCTCGCCTTAATTTCACCCGATGGCACCACGATTGTGCAAGAATTCCCCCCAACCTACCCTCCTCAAAAAAACGATACCAGCTACACCTCAAAGGGCTTTCTTCCCCTTCCAAGCCCAGGGTCCCCAAATACCGGGATCGCACAACAAGGATATGTTCGGGACACCACTTTCGACGTCGACCGCGGACACTATAAGGAGCCTTTTGACGTCACCATTGAGACCGGCACTCCGGATTCAAATATTTACTATACCCTCGATGGAACTCACCCTACTCCTGACAACGGCAGTCTCTATAGCGGCCCTATTACCATTTCGACTACCACTATCCTTCGAGCAGCCGGCTTTAAGGATAACTTTATTCCTACCAACGTCGACACCCAGAGTTACATCTTCCTCAACGACATCGTCAATCAATCTAACAATCCTCCTAATACAACATCCATGTGGGCTGGTCGAATTGCTGACTACGAGATGGACCCGCAAATCGTCGACGACCCAAAGTATGCCGATAAGATTATTCCGGCACTCCAAAAATTCCCCTCCCTCTCCCTCACGATCGCGCCCGATGACTTTTACGGACCCAACGGAATTTACCAAAATCCTCAGAGCGAAGGTTCGCTTTGGGAGCGCCCTGTCTCAGCTGAACTCATTTCTCATGATGACTCCGAGTCCGGGTTTAAAATAAACGCCGGGCTTCGTGTGCAAGGAGGAAGCAGCCGAAATCCAGACACTCCAAAGCACAGTATGAGCCTCCGCTTCCGAACTCAATACGGTGCCGGAAAGCTGCGTTACCCTCTTTACCGCAATTCCCCAAAAGGTCGGAAAGCAACGAGAAAATTTGATACCTTACAACTGCGCTCAAACTACAACTACGGCTTCTCCCACCGTCACTTCTGGCAATGCGATAAAGCCCAATATAATCGAGACCAATTCACCAACGATGTTTTTATGGAACTGGGAAACATCGGAGTTCACGGACGCTGGACCCATCTTTACATAAACGGAATTTATTGGGGGTTATATCATCTCCATGAGCGTCCCGATCAAGACTTCATGGAAGCCTACTTCGGCGGTGAGGACGAGGACTATGATGCCATCAATAAAGGCCAAGCCCAGTTTGGGTCCACCGCTCGATACAACACTATGGCTTCGATTTCCCGCAACAATATAGCAAGCAACTCTGTTTACGAGATCCTACAAAGCCATCTCGATATAGATTCCTTCATCGACTACATGATACTTAATTTCTTTATCGGTAATAATGACTGGGATGGCAATAATTGGCGAGCCGCAGGCATGGGCCCGACCGGCGTACCCTTCCACTACTTCCCATGGGATTCTGAATTTGCCATCTCAACAGCCCGCAATAGTCCTGCTTACCTCAATATCGCAGGAGCACTTAACATCAACGTCACCGGACGGAATAATCGTAACAACAGAGCCTCTGGTATTCATCAAGATCTCACAAAAAATGCAGAATACCGACTGCGCTTCGCCGACCGGGCACACTCCGCACTCTTTAATAACGGACCTCTTTCCTCCACCGGAGCCACTGCAATTTGGCGACGCCGCTCCGATGAAATGGACGATGCGATTGTCGCCGAGTCAGCCCGATGGGGAGACTACCGAAGAGATGTTCAGTCCGCGGGCGGATGGCAGAAGTCAAACTACGAGCTCTACACCAAAGACGATCAATATCTTGCCACGCAGGAATATATTATCGAAACCCACTTCCAACAACGACCCGAAATTCTCCTCAATCAGCTTCGAGCCCGGAATCTCTATCCGTCTGTTGCCGCTCCCGTCTACAGCCAAACCGGAAACTCACTCACTATAGAAAACCCCAACGGAGCAGGCTCAATTTTCTATACCACCGATGGTTCAGACCCACGTGATCCAAGTGCCTCGACTTATTCAAACGCCGTAACTCTCACCGCAAGCGCGACTTACAAATCACGCGTCCTAAAAAACGGGGTTTGGTCCGCCCTACAATCAGCCGACATCATAACAGGAACTCCCGCCGACGCCACCAACCTCGTGATTTCTGAACTCTACTACAACGAACCCGGATCAGCCGAAGAAAACGAATTTGTCGAACTCACCAATATCTCCAATAATGAGATCGACCTGAGCAACCTGACCTTCAGCACCGGGCTCACTTACACCTTCCCTCTAAACACGATCCTCTCACCCGGAGGTCGACTTACGATCGGAACAAATGACTACGAGGGTAGTCTCGATAACGCAGGCGAAAACATCACACTAACCGACGCTTCGGGCACCATCATTGAAAGCTTCAATTTCGATGACACCCTCCCTTGGCCTCAAGCCAGCGACGGCGAAGGATTCAGCCTCGTTCGCATTAGCCCCTCGTCGCAACTTGATCCCAACCTACCCTCAAGCTGGCGAGCCTCAACCACAGTGGGGGGAAATCCAGGGGGATCAGACGCAACCATTTTCTCCGGCGGCGACCTTATCACCTACGCCCTTCAGGATAAAAAACTCACCCCGACTAAAACAGGCATCAAGGCCCCAAAAAACCTCGCGGCTGACGACCTCATTCAGGAGGTTCAAATCTCCACCGATCTCAAAAACTGGGCTACTCTTTCCGATCCCACCCAAGAATCACTGCCTGAAGATGGCTTTACCATCGAAACTTACGAAGTTGAACCGATCACTCAAACAACATTTTACCGGCTAAAGGTAACAATCCGTTAAGAAACTCTTCAGCTCAATCATCACGAAGAAAGAGAGCTTGCATCTTCAGCGTTGGAAGTTGTCCATTCAACGTTCATGATCCGTTTATGCCCCTCGCCGCAAGCGTACTCATCGACGGTCCTTCTGAGCTCGTCTTTGACTACGCTATTCCGGATCACCTTGAAGTCCTCCCCGGCTGCCGCGTCCGTATCCCCCTTCGAAACCGCGACGCTACAGGGACGGTCCTCCGCATTCAGGAAGCACCCCAATCCGAATTCGACCTCCGTTTCCTTACCGGCCTTGTCGATCCCGAACCACTAATCACGCCAGCTCTTCTGAAACTAGCTGAATGGATTACTTCTTACTATGGCACTCCGCTCGAGCAAGTCATTCGTTCAATCATCCCCGCCTCCATTCGTGGAGAAAAAACTTCAGCCAAAATTCGTAAAGCTGCCATTCTTGCAAATCCCCCAACTGAAAGTGAACTCGCTAAGCTCGCTAAACGGGCCAAACGCCAGCACCAAATTATCAACCTGCTGTCGATTGCAGACAAACCAGTCCCGATCACCGAACTTGGGGGGGCATCCATATCCTCCTCAATTAAGACCCTCGCAGAGAAAGGCTGGGTCAAGGTTATCAATCTGGAAGTCCGGCGTGACCCTGATGCCAACGAAACCTTTCTACCAACAGACCCACTTACCCTAAACGACGAGCAGCACGAAGTTTTCGAAACGATCTCCAAAAGCCTCCATTCAGAAAAACCAAAACCAATTCTTCTTCATGGAATCACAGGGTCAGGAAAGACCGAAGTCTACCTTCAGGCCACCCGAACCGCCCTAAACCTTGGCAAAAATGTCATCATTCTAGTTCCAGAAATCTCACTTGCACCTCAGACCGTACAACGCTTCAAAGCTCGCTTCCACGACCTCACCGATCAAATCGCGGTTCTTCACTCTCACCTCTCTCAAGGCGAGCGCTTCGACGAATGGCATCGAATACGAGCTGGTAAAGCTCGCATCGTGATTGGCGCTCGCTCCGCCATCTTTGCACCTATCAAAGACCCCGGACTTATTATCGTCGATGAGGAACATGAACCTGCCTACAAACAGGAAAACCCACCTAAATACCACGCACGTGACCTTGCCGTTGTCCGCTGCAACCTCGAAAAATGCACCGTCGTCCTCGGATCCGCCACTCCCTCCCTAGAAACCTTCCAAAACACACAGCTCAAAAAGTATCAGATGGTGAAAATGAACGAGCGGGCTGACGGCGCCTCCCTCCCTCTCACTCGTGTCGTCGACATGCGCATTGAGGCTAAGAAGCACAAAGGTCGCGATGCCATTATCTCAGACATCCTTCGCTCTTCGGTCGAAAAACGCATCGAAGCGAATGAACAAGTTATCATTTTTCTTAACCGCCGTGGCTTCGCAAGGTCCCTCCAGTGCCCACCCTGCGGACATGTCATCGAGTGCAACCACTGCGCCATTCCTCTTACCTACCACCGCGGCGACGAACGCCTCGTTTGTCACATCTGCGGCTTTCAATCCATTGTGCCCCGCCTCTGCCCTAATTGCCAGGATCCGGCTATTCGCTTTCAGGGATACGGAACCGAAAAAGCCGAAATCATTCTCCGCAAAGTCTTCCCTTCCGCTAAAATTGCCCGCCTCGACACCGATACCACGCGGCGTAAGAACACTCTTCGCGACACCCTCCGCGACTTCCGAGCCAAGAAAATAAACATTCTCCTCGGCACCCAAATGATAGCCAAGGGACTCGACTTTCCGAACGTCACCCTAGTCGGAGTCCTTAACGCTGACCTCTCGCTTTACGCGCCTGACTTCCGAGCGGGCGAGCGTACTTTCCAACTTCTAACCCAAGTCGCAGGTCGTGCAGGTCGTGGGAAGATGACCGGAGAAGTTATCATACAAACATCCACACCTCACAACCCCTCAATCCAATTTGCAAGACATCACGATTTTAATGGCTTTGTTGCCCAAGAGCTCAACGTCCGCCAACAATTTCAATATCCACCATTTACCCATCTCGCTCTTCTCTTAGCAAGATCAAGCCACGAACGCCGTGCTGAATTCACTCTTCAAACACTCCACCGCAAACTCGCAAAAGATCTTCCAGATCAAGTTATCCTTGGCGATCCAATCCCCTCACCACTCACCAAATCCCACTCTCAATTCCGCTTCCAGCTGCTCATGCGAGGTCCCAACGCGAGGATTCTCTCCTACCACCTCAATAAAATTCTTCGCGCAACCCCCACACCAGAGGACGTCATTGTCACCGCAGATTTAGATGCCTACGACCTCGGCTGAAACTC
>MDTB01239889.1_pt1 | contig 16889 bp, 12 predicted proteins | sample 811161 | NCBI WGS metagenome assembly MDTB01 (sample SAMN05326650, study PRJNA326480) | marine metagenome | isolation source: seawater | place: Mediterranean Sea | collected 2009
AGGACCATATTTTTCAACTAAATATTGGCACATAGCAACTGATTCTGTCATTTCTACCTCGCCATCAATTAAGTATGGAATGGTGCCAAGAATATTTATATCCATGTATTCTTTGTGGAGGAATCTTGGAGGAAATGGCATCATTTCTGACTCATAACTGACTCCCATCTCCTCTGCAGTCCACATAGGTCTTAAACCCCTAGAATCATTGCAGCTATATATTTTAATCATAATATTATGTACATATAAATAAGAGGAATAATCTAAAATATCTTAAGATTAAACTAAAAATTATATGCATTATTTTAGACTATCTTTTTATATTCATCTAAAAAATTATTAACTGCTTTTTTAGCTGTTTTAAGCTTTGTCATAAATGCAAAGTTATGAAATAAAGTTGGATAATTTAAAATTTTAATGCGGTTTCCATTCTTGCTTAGTAAATTTGCATATTCCCTTCCCTCATCACAAATTGGATCAAAGCCTGCTGAAACAATAATGGCAGGAGGCAGTTTTGATTTCAAATTAAATTTTAAAAGATTGAACATGGGATCATATTCATTTTTTGTATCCTCTTTGAGTTTGTTCCAAAACCAAGCCAAATCAGAATGTTGTAAAAAATATTCGTCCTTGCATAACTTTATAGAATCTTGAGTGAAATCCGGATCACATGGTGGATATATCAACAGCATGCTATTTGGTAATGCTGAGTCTTGTTTTGATAGTTTATAAGAAAGAGATGCTACCATATGCCCTCCCGCACTATCTCCGCATAAGCTTATTTTATTTGCTGAAGTTACATTATTAATTAGCCAATTGTATGCATCTTCAGCTTCTCCTATAGCAAAAGGAAATTTTTTTTCGGGAGCAAGACTATATTCTAAAGAATATATTTTTAAATTTAGATAATCAGAAAAATATTTAACCATATCATCATATGTTTCTACAGAATCTATGGTCCACCCACCGCCATGAAAAAATAAAATTATTTTATCTGATTCAGCTTTTTTAGGTATGTATTCTCTCAATAACATTTCATCGCCCCTAGTATCTGAATAAATAGAATGATCTAAAGTTTCTACTTTATTTCTCGGACTAGCAGATAAATAGCTATTAATTTTGTTTGATTCAACAACTTTTCTGATCTTTGGTAAATCTTTTTCATGAATTTTATAAAGAGTACTCTTGGGATTTAGCTTGATAAAAACATATGATTGCAAATCTATTCTCGATCCTCTAATTTTTATTCTTTTAGTGGGAAATATTATCCCAAGCAACCAAACAGGAATGTAAAAAAAATTCTTTAGAAGAAATTTTTTATAAGACTTAATAAAATGAGACATTTCTCAGTTTTTTATTGACATAAAGTGTATTAAATTATAATGTAAAAACTGAGATAAGTCTCAGTTATATATTCCAATTTTCTAGGGGGAAATTAAAAGTGAAAATTAAGAAAAATAGATTCCTAAATTCGTTATTTGCATTTGTATTTGCATTAAGCATTACAGATGTAATTGCACAACAATCCATTGAAGAGGTTACTGTTACAGCAACATTAAAAGAACAAAGTGAGCTAGATACTCCTATTTCAATAGATATTTTAACCGGCGAAGTAATGGTTGAAAATAATATTATGACCATGTTTGACATTTCAGACAGAACGCCAGGTATTCAAATAAGTAAGGGCACCTTTAGTAATAAAATATATATGCGAGGTGTTGGTTCTGGAGGAAATCAATCATTTGACCAATCAGTTGGCCAGTTTGTTGATGGAGTGTACCAAGGAAGATCTTGGACTACTGCTGGTGTTTTACTTGATATGGAAAGAGTTGAAATTTTAAAAGGTCCACAAACAACTTATTTTGGAAACAATGCAATTGGGGGAGCTTTAAGTTTTATAACAAAAGTTCCAACAGATGAAAGAGAAAATAGTATTTCTGGTTCTTTTGGAAGTCACGGTGAAAGAACTGTTACCGCTATTTCAAGCGGCAGAGTTTCGGATGGTTTAAAAGCTAGATTTGCCCTTCAATATCATGAAATGGATGGATGGTTAGAGAATACAAACCCTGCTGGAGATAATTATCCAAATAAAGATGGTTTTAATATGAGGACAACTTTAGTTTGGGATGCTAGTGATGATCTTATAGCTAAATTAAAAATTGACATTGGTAGACTTGATACTGCATCAGGAATGGGATGGCAGTATACAAACTGTTACGCTGACGGAAGTGGTGCCAATATTACTTTTATAATAAGCACTTGTAAGATTGCTTTAGGTGCTGCTGATTTTGAAAGTGTGTTCGATGATAGATTTAGCGCCTCTTCAGAGCAATACGGTCATTTAAATTCAGATTCATTTGTTTTTGAAGTGAATAAAACATTTGAAATGGGTGAGTTAACATCTGTTACTTCTAATCAAGAGATTGATGCAGAAATACCTGGTGAATCTGATTATAGTTCTAGAGATTTCTTCCATTGGCTGCATGATGAAACATCAGAACAATTTTCACAAGAGTTAAGATTTACCAGTGAAACCACTGATAGTGGGGAATGGATGATAGGTTTTTATTATCAAAATACCGAGACAGCAAATACCATGAATATTGGAAGATATTTTGTTGCAGAGTGGGGTGCTGCTGCTGGTATAGGAAACTCTAGTTTAGCTTTAATAAGACCTATGGAAATAGATGACACAACGATGTCTGTTTTTGCAACTAGAACATTTTTTCTTTCAGAAAAGCTTCATCTTACTGCAGGCGTAAGACACACGGACGTAGAAAAAGATTACGTTAGAACAACTGCTGCTTTGGGCATAAACGAAACTGGTTATGTATATAATGGTTTTGATTCTTTGAAATATACTCATAAAGGATCACTTGCAGATGGAACGCTGCAAGAAAATTCATATTCTGAGACAGCAACAACTCCATCGTTAATGCTGCAGTATTTTCAAGATGAAAATTCCATGTTGTATGCTTCTTATTCTGACGGCTTCAAAGCTGGAGGCTATGAAGCTCTTGGAACTGCCCTACCTAATAATGGAAGCTATAATTCTGAAGGGGTCGATGCCTTCGAAATTGGATATAAAACAAGCAGTGATAATATGAAGTTAAGCGTGAATTACTTTCATTCTGAATACGATGGCAACCAACTAAGCCAATTTGTTTACCCAGCAGATGGGGCGCCCTACAATACTACTACTAATGTGCCCAGTACAAATGAGGGTATTGAAGTAGAGCTAAGTTATCTCCTATCAGATACTGTAATTGCAGATCTATCTTTTACTCATTTAGATGCTACCTATGATAACTATAGCGGGGGTACATGTGCTATTGGCATAACTCCAGTTGCCGAAACTAATAGTTGCGACTATACAGGTCTTCCATTGCTTTATGCACCAGATACTAGCGGCCTATTCTCATTAACATCTGATAATGAGCTGTCAAACGGCATGATGATGAGATCATCTATTTCTGTGTACTTCACTGATGATGTTTGGCATAACACTGACTATGATGTTAATAGTTTCGAAGAAGGTTATAGCAAAATTGATGCACGTATCGAATTTTCTAAGGATGATTGGAAAGTTGCGATTCTCGGCAAAAACTTAACTGATGAATATACCAGTAATTGGAATCAGCAAACAAACTGGACATTCCAAACAGGTCAGTTCTCTATCCTTGATAGAACTAGAAGTGTTGCAATCCAGTTTAGTAAAGATTTTTAGAAATTGCTTTTAGGGATCCTCCCCGAAAACCTCTACAAAGCAAGTTTATAATCGCATAAGGGAACTCTAGGCTCCCTTATGCGATTTTTTTTATGCATTGGAAGAAATCTTTCTTGCTTCTTTTGGGTGAAGACCTAAAATCCTTAATTTTGCCTCTATGGCTTGCTGTATTGATTTTTTCATACTCTTACCTTCAAGGATCATTATTAAAGCATTGCGATTAATTGATTGCATATTTGCCAATAAATTATCGTTTATTTTTGTGTCGTATCTATCTTTTGATAGCCCAAATTCTATGTGTGCAATTAATCCTTTATTGTAGCCTCTTAAAATTGGTGGTACTTTACTTTTCGCATGAAATGAATCAATGATAACAGCTAACCATAATCCATCTTGGGAACAATTTCTTAAATTAGTTTTTGTTGCATTAGCAAACAAGATTGCAGGATCCTCTTTAGCAGATTTCCAATCTATTTCATAAGAATCTGTAATTTCATTGAGAATTTTTTCACCAACGGCATCAATCAAAACTTCCTTATTTTGAAAATGATAATAAAAGGTTCCATTTGCAACTTTTGCAACCTTAGTGATTTCAAGGATTGATGCAGCATCTCTTCCTGATTTTGCAATTACTTTTATTGCTGCATCTATAATATCTAGTTTAGTCTGCTGCTTCTTGCTTAAGTGTCTTGTATTTAAAAAATTTTTCATTCCACATTATATTATGCAAAAATTATTATTATAAATTTATTCACTATCTAGTTTTTGAGACTATTCTCAGTTTATAATGTATTTTAAATTTTACGGAGATCAATCAATGCCTTTAAAGACAGTTCAAGATATGCAAATTGCAGAATATCAAGATCTATTTAAAGATTTTTTTATTTTTAAACGTAAGAATGGAATCTTAGAAGTAAGGATGCATACTAATAATAAAGAAGCTAAATGGAGTAAAGAAATCCATAGAGCCCTTCCTCAAATATTTACGATTATTGGAGCAGATAGAAAGAATGAAGTAATTATTTTAACTGGAACTGGAGATTTCTGGTTAAGTGAGTTTGATAATGAAAGTTGGGCTGAGATTGAAAAGGATAATCAAACATTTAGACAAGAAAATTATGATTGGGAGTATCTTGATGCTCATAAATTATGTGAAAATCTATTATGGAATATAGATGTTCCTATAATTTCTGCCATTAATGGTCCTGGATTTCATACCGAATTTCCTTTGCTGTGCGATTTAACTCTTTGTGCTGAAGATACAAAATTTTTTGAAGGTCATCTCAAGGTTGGTTTGGTTCCTGGAGATGGCCAATTTTTAGTGTTTCAAAAATTACTCGGGCTTAAAAGAGCTAATTGGTATATGTTTACATCAGAAGCATTTAATGCAAAACAAGCTTTTGAATGGGGAGTAGTAAATGAAGTTATTCCTAGAGAAAAACTCCTAGATAGAGCGTGGGAGTTGGCAGAACAAATTATGAAAAATGATCGCGTTACTAGAAGACTAACAACTGCTGTTACCCGAAGATATTGGAAAAGAATTTTTACAGATGATTTTTCTCACCATGTAACAAGTGAAATGTATGCCATGATGACAAGTGATATAAAAAATCACGGGCATGGAGATCAAGATCTCCCAGAAATTTTTGATCATCTAAAAAAATAATTTTTTTATGGACTCAAAAGCACATAACCTATACGGATGGTATGTAGCTTTTATTCTCTTAATTGGGTTTACCTTTTCATTTATTGACAGACAAGTATTAAATTTACTAGTTGTCCCTATTCAGAATGACTTAAACATCTCAGATACGCAAATAAGCGCATTGCAAGGATTAGCCTTCGTCTTAACCTACGTTGGATTATGCATTCCAATAGGAAGACTAATAGATAGATCTCATAGAGTTGTTGTAATGATTATTGGGCTTTTGATATGGAGCATTGCAACAGTAGCTTGTGGATTTTCTAAAAATTACATTAGTATGTTTATAGCAAGAATGGGTATTGGTGCAGGAGAATCTACAGTTCATCCTGGCTCGATTTCTATTCTGGGAGATTATTTTGATTCAGATAATATTGCGTCTCCAATGAGCATTTATCTTCTAGGTCCATATCTTGGAGCTGGAATTGCGATGATATTTGGTGCTCAGGTACTTGATTGGACCTCAAAAATGAATAGTAATTTTATCTTGCCTCTAATTGGTGAGGTTGCTCCATGGCAATTAACATTTATTACGGTTGGTTTACCTGGAATTTTAATAGCGGGATTATTTTTAACCATTCGTGAACCAAAAAGGAAAATTCAAGCAATTGAATCTCAAGAAATTCCTTCTTTTAAAACGATAGCGAAATACATAAAAAATAATTGGCAACTCTACGGTGCAATTATTATTGGTAATTCTTGCTTAATAATTTTACTTTACGGACTCCAATCTTGGGTTCCAACAATGCTTCTACGAGTATACGAATGGGATTTAATTCAGTCAGGAAGAGTATATGGATTAATAGCAATGTTAGCTGGCTCAGCAGGAGTTTTATCAGGACCATTGGCTTTGAAATTTTTAAATAAAAAAAATATTGATGCGCCCCACTTCAAACTAGCAATTTTTGGAATTTCGATGGCCTCACTAAGTTTAGTTCTCTTGCCTTTTCAGGAAAATGTAAATTTTGCTTTAGCTTTTATAACGTTAGCTAGTTTTTTTGTAACACTTCCATTGGCTGGGACATCCAGTGCTATGGTAATAGTTTCACCAAATCGAATAAGAGGAGTCATAACAGGTATATATGTTGTTGTAACGAGTGTATTTGGATTAGTTTTGGGACCCTTTTTGGTAGCATCTAGCACTGATTTTATCTTTCAGGACCCGAATGCTGTTGCAAGATCTTTGGCATTAGTTTCTGTTCTGATTGGTCCAGTAGGAATCTTCTTTATGATGCAAGGTGTTAAAAAATTTGGAGAAATAAAAAATGTCTAAAGAAATCAGTTATGCAAGTGGAATCTCAGACAAGCCTCTGCTAGGAAGTACTTTAGGAGATAAGTTTGATGAAATTTCTTCTAAATATTCTGAAAGAGAAGCAATCGTATCTGTTCATCAAAATATTAGGTTTACCTATGATGAATTAGCGCAAAAGGTTAATTCATTAGCGAAAGCATTTATTTCCTCAGGTTTTAAAAAAGGTCATAGGATTGGCATATGGTCTTCTAATAATGTTGAATGGCTAATTACTCAATATGCTGCAGCTAAAGCAGGTATTATTCTGGTTACCATCAATCCAGCCTATCGCTCTCATGAACTTGAATATGTTTTAAGCCAGTCTGGTTGTAAGGGCCTAATTCTTCAAAATAAATTTAAAACTTCAGATTATGAATCAATGATCTGTGAAATTTGCCCTGAAATTAAAGATGTTGAGCCAGGTGAACTTAAGTCAAAAAAATTTAAAAATTTAACGACTCTAATTTCAATGACTTCCTCTGAGGTAAATGGAATTTTCAATTGGAAAGATTTTTTAAATTTATCAAAAAATATCGATGATGCGAAATTAGAAAAACGTCAAGAAAGTTTGGATGCAGATGATGCTATCAATATTCAGTACACAAGCGGTACAACTGGATTTCCTAAGGGGGCTACATTAAGTCATCACAATATTCTCAATAATGGATACTTTACTGGTATAACTATGAATTTTAGTCAAGAAGATAGGCTTGTAGTTCCGGTGCCACTTTATCATTGTTTTGGTATGGTCTTAGCTAATCTAGCATGTCTCACTCATGGAGCATGTGCAATTTATCCTAGCGAAGGCTTTGAGCCTGACTCAGCATTGAAAGCGGTTCAGGATGAAAAAGCTACTGCCCTTCACGGTGTTCCAACAATGTTTATTGCTGAGCTTGCATTATCTAATTTTAATGAATATGACTTATCAAGTTTACGAACTGGACTTATGGCTGGTTCACCATGCCCCATAGAAACAATGAAGCAAGTTATTGAATTAATGCACATGTCTGAAGTTGAAATAGCTTATGGAATGACGGAAACAAGTCCAGTCAGTTTTCAAACAAAGGCTGATTCTCCTATGGAAAAACGTGTGGGCACAGTTGGAAGTGTTCATCCGCATGTTGAAGTAAAAATTATAGATTCTAATTCTGGAAAAATCTGTGCTGTTGGAGAGACTGGTGAATTATGTACAAGAGGTTATTCTGTAATGTTGGGTTATTGGGAGAATCCCGAAGGAACCGATGCGGCTATAGATTCCAAAGGATGGATGCATACAGGTGATACTGCTGTAATGGATGAAGATGGGTACGTAAATATTGTAGGCCGTATTAAAGATATGATCGTTAGAGGTGGAGAAAATGTCTATCCCGTTGAGTTAGAAGATTTCTTAATGGCACACGATGCCATCGAAGCAGTTCAAGTCACTGGAGTACCGGATTCTAAGTATGGCGAAGAGATAATTGCTTGGATAAGTCTTAAAGAAGGCAAAATTGTATCAGAGGATGATATTAAAAAATTTTGCAAAGGAAAAGTCGCTCATTATAAGGTTCCTAGATATATTAGATTTGGTGATGATTTCCCAATGACAGTCACTGGAAAAGTTCAAAAATACAAGATGCGTGAAATTAGCATACAAGAACTCGGCTTAAAAGAGCAAGAGACTGCATAGAAAATAAAAGTCATTACCTTCAATTAATTAGGTGTATGTAAATAATTTAAATGGTAATATTAATAGTAAAATATTACCATTAATAAAAAGTGAAGTTATTTTATGAATATAAAACAAAAAAGTATTGCGCCAGTATTAAAAAGTAATGTAAATAAAAATTCTGAGGAATATCAAAAAAATAAAAATGATATGCTTCAAAAACTTCATGAAATAGAAGATTTGCTAGACTTTGCTGAACTCGGAGGAGGAATGCATCATCATGAGAGACTTGCCTCTAGAGGGAAAATGTCAATCAGGGCAAGGATTGCAAATTTTATTGATCCTGATTCACCTTTTCTTGAAATTAGCTCCCTTGCAGCATACGGTTCTGCTTATCCAGTTGGGGGAGGAGCAGTTGCTGGGGTTGGAATTGTTGCTGGGACTGAATGTGTAATTTTTGGTAATGACCCAACTGTTTTAGCTGGAGCAATGCATACATATTCAGGAAAAAAATGGACTCGGGCAATGGAGATCGCTAGAGTAAATAAAATTCCCTATGTTCAATTCGTAGAATCTTCTGGGGGAGATCTCAGAATGGGAGGTGGAAAGGGAAAAGATTCAGAAACAGGTTCTATTTTGGGAGCATTTCATTTCGCTGAATCAGGAAGAACTTTCTATGATGTTACAGAATTATCTAAACTAAGAATACCAACGATATCTTTAGTATTTGGCTCATCTACAGCAGGAGGTGCATATCAGCCTGGTATGTCAGATTACAATATATTCATCAAAAAACAATCTAAAGTATTTCTTGGAGGACCGCCGCTTGTAAAGATGGCAACTGGCGAAGAGTCTGACGATGAATCTTTAGGTGGCGGTCAGATGCATGCAGAAGTTTCAGGTTTAGCAGATTATTTAGCTGAAGATGAAATGGATGCCCTTAGAATAGGAAGAGAAGTAGTTTCTCATCTTAATTGGAGAAAAGAAGGCTTAGGCCCTAAGCTATCTCCCGATGAACCTTTGCTCGATCAAGAAGATTTGCTTGGTTTAGTTGATTCAGATCTAAAAAAACCATTTGATGTTAGAGAAGTTATAGGCAGGATAACTGATGGTTCCAGGTTTGAAGAATTTAAACCATTATTTGGTCAAACAATGATATGTGGTTTTGCATCAATTCACGGTTATACAGTTGGAATAATTGGAAATAATGGTCCTATATTTCCGGATACTGCGTCAAAAGGAGGTCATTTTGTGCAACTTTGCAATCAAATTGATATTCCGATTATATTTTTACAAAATATTACCGGTTTTGTTGTTGGCAAAGACTACGAAAGAGATGGACAAATTAAAAAAGGGGCTCAATTTTTAAATTCGGTTTCTAACTCTACAGTGCCTCATTTAACAATTATTCTAGGTGCGAGTTATGGAGCTGGAACATATGCTATGTCAGGAAGAGCATTTGATAACAGATTTACTTTTATATGGCCCACTGCGAAGATTGCTGTCATGGGACCTAAGCAAATAGCAGGTGTCATGTCGATTGTAAGAAGAGCAAGAGCTGCCAGAAAAGGAGAAAAATTTGATGAGAAAGAAGACGCTCAAATGGTAGCTTATGCAGAAAAATGGCAAGAAGAAGGTTCCCTTGCCCTTAGAGCAACTGGGGCAATTAGTGATGATGGAATAATTGATCCAAGAGATACTAGGACAATTTTAGGTATTTGTTTATCAGTAGTTAACGGAAGAACTATTGAAGGCGCCCCAGGATATGGGGTTTACAGATTATGATTTACCATAAATTACTCATTGCAAACAGAGGTGAGATAGCCTGCCGCATAATTAGAACTGCTAATGAAATGGGAATTTCATGCGTTGCAGTTTACACAGATGCTGATTCAGAATCCCCTTTTGTAAAATTGGCTGATCAGGCTATTAAATTAAGTGATAGCTATCTTAATGGAAAAGAAATTATTGAAGCAGCTCTAAATACTGGCGCTCATGCTATTCATCCTGGATATGGATTCTTATCAGAAAATGCAAAATTCTGCAGAAATGTAATTAAAGCTGGATTGGTTTGGGTTGGGCCAAGCTCCAGAGTTATTTCATCAATGGGTGATAAATTAAGAGCAAAAGAAATTGCAGATAAAGTCGGAGTTCCTACTCTTCCAATGACAACAGATCCATCAAAAGCTCATAGAGTTGGTTATCCTCTTTTGATTAAAGCTGCAGCAGGTGGCGGAGGAAAAGGCATGCGAATCGTTGAGTCCAAAAAAGCACTTAAGGAATCCATGATAGCTGCACAAAGAGAAGCAAAAGCAGGCTTTGGAGACGATAGAATATTTATTGAAAGATATGTTGCTTCATCTCGACATATTGAAATTCAAATTTTAGGAGATAATCACGGAAACATAGTGCATTTAGGTGAAAGAGAATGCTCCATACAAAGAAGACATCAAAAAATCATTGAGGAATCGCCCTCATCAAGAGTCAGCTCAGAAATGAGAAAAGCAATGGGTGAGGCTGCAATAAAATTAGCAAAAAAACTAAAATATGAGTCGGCAGGTACAGTAGAGTTTTTGGTGGATGATAAAACAGGTGAATTTTGGTTCTTAGAAGTAAATACTAGATTGCAAGTAGAACATCCTGTTACTGAAGAAGTTACAGGTAAGGACTTAGTATATGAACAATTAAGAATTGCTCGAGGTGAAGCTCTTGGCTATAACCAAGAGGATATAGATTGGAATGGATCTGCTATTGAGGCTAGACTTTATGCAGAAGATCCTTCTAAGGACTTTTTGCCGGCTACTGGAGAGCTAATAGCATTTGAGCCTGATAGAAATATTTCTGCCAGATGGGACAGTGGTGTGCAGCAAGGCTCAGTAGTAGGTACTGATTTTGATCCAATGTTAGCCAAGGTGATAGCAAAAGGTAAAAATAGAACTGATGCAGCAAATAAATTAGCATTAGCACTCGAGTCACTTCATATTGGAGGAGTAGTAACTAATAGAGATTTTCTTATTGAATGCTTAAGATCTGACCAATTTCACAAAGGTAATACAACTTCTGATTTTATAAACAAAATTAAACTAAAGAAATCTATTAAACTAGACGCAGTAAATCTGAAGCTAGCAGCCATAGTGACAGCTCTATGGATTCAAGGCGAGAACAGAAAAAATACTCCTATCCTAAAAGAAATTCAGTCTGGTTGGACAAATTCAAGACTACCTAAGCAAAATATTACCCTTCAATCCTCTTCTGGAGAAATATCAATATCATATAAATCAAATAGAGATGGTGATTTTGAAATAAATCCAGGCATTATTGCAAAAATCATTGAATGGAGAGAGTCTGGAATAGATCTTGAGATAGATAACTTACGATTTTTCTCTAAAGTAACCAAGAAAGATGATGATTTAGTTGTGCATGGTCCGTGGGGAGACATCTTATTTACAAAAATGCCAAGATTTAAATCTATTGGGCAAAATTTAACAAGCGGTGGGCTAATTGCTCCTATGCCAGGCAAAGTAATTGATCTTAAAGTTAAATTAGGTAGCAAAATAAAAAAAGGACAAACTTTAGTAATATTAGAAGCTATGAAAATGGAGCACTCTGTTAATGCAATTCAAGATGGTGTTATAGATGAATTATTTATAAATAAAAATGATCAAGTTGAAAATGGCGCCCTCCTTATGGTGATTAAGGATAAATAATGCAAACCCTAGAAAAAATTAAAAGTTTTAGTTCGCAAAAACAAACTTCATATAGCAATAGGCATCATCAGATAATATCAGATCTTGAGAGCCTTCTAGAGAAAGGCATTCCAGATATGACTATGTCTCAAATAGCATCAACTTTAAAAATCTCCTTAAGAACTTTGTACGAAATTGCTCCAAGCAAGGATCAGTTAGTAATAATGACGATGGACAGCATCTTAAGAAAATTGGGAAAACATGCCCTAGATTCAATATCGTCTATCGAATCACCAATAAAGAAATTAGAAAAATATCTTAATATTGTAAATCAAGCTGTCGGCCCAAAATTTAACTCAATCTTAAAAGATATTGATAAGTTTGAGGGTTTAGGAAACATGGTTGATCAACATGCCAGTTTTATTACAAATATGACAGAGAAACTTCTAAATCAGGCAATGAATAAAAAAGAGATTAAAAAAATAGACTCAAAAGCATTTTCAATCATGCTTGGTGGAATCGGAAAAGAATTTATTAAAGAAAAAAATAAGCTTAGTGACTCAACTCCTGAAGAATCAGCTAATTCAATTACTGGGATAATTTTAAATGGAATTAAAGTAAAGAACTAGCATGAATGATAATGTAATTAAAATTGCCAACTGTAGTGGTTTCTATGGAGATAAGTTATCTGCTGCTAAGGATATGGTCGATGGTGGGCCAATAGATGTTCTGACAGGGGATTATTTAGCTGAGCTCACAATGACTATTCTTTTTAATCAAAAAATGCAGCGAGGCGATGATAAAGGCTACGTTGGTACTTTTCTAAAGCAAGTCAAAGCGGTAGCAAAGAACTGCAAAGAGCAAAATATAAAAATTGTTACAAATGCAGGTGGCTTAAATCCAGCATCAATGGCTCATGAAATAGAGAAAATTCTAGATGAATTAAATATTTCATTAAAAGTAGCCTACATAAGTGGTGATGATTTAATGCCTAGAATGGACTATTTAAAAAAAGAAGGAGAGTTATTCGAAAATATTGATAAAAATATTCCTATTGATGAATCAGGCTGTCAAACCCTCACGGCGAATGCTTATCTTGGAGCTTGGGGGATTAAGGAGGCCCTTGATAAAGGAGCTGATATAGTTGTATGTCCAAGGGTTACTGATGCTGCAGTGGTCATTGGTCCAGCTGCTTGGAAATTCCAGTGGAAGAGAAATGATTTTGATGCATTAGCAGGCGCCTTAACAGCGGGTCATATTATAGAATGTGGTTGTCAGGCAACTGGTGGCAATTATTCTTTTTTTAAAGAAGTTCCCAGCTTTGATAATGTTGGCTTTCCAATTGCAGAAATAAAAGAAGATGGAAGTTTCTATATTACTAAGCATCCGGGAACTGGTGGTTTGGTTTCTACAGGGACTGTAACTGCTCAACTTTTATATGAAATTAGCTCCCCAGCATATATAAATCCTGATGTAATAGCACACTTTGATACGTTAAAAATTGAGGAAGTGTCTCAAGATAGAGTTTATGTATCTGGTTGCAGAGGAAGTTCTCCACCACTTACACATAAAGTTTGTATTAATCTTGCAGGAGGTTATAGAAATGGCATGGAATTCATATTGACAGGTTTGGATATAGAAGAGAAAGCTAAGATTATTGAAAACTCATTATTTAACTCAGTGGGTGGGAAAGAACAATTTGATGAAGTTTCAGTAATATTAGATAGAACAGATAAACAAAATCCACACTCAAATGAAGAGGCAATGGCCACACTCAGAGTTTCAGTAAAATCTAAAGATCTTGATTTAGTTGGAAGAATGTTTACTGCAAAGATGATTGAGTTAGCTTTAGCAAACTATCCCGGATTTTTTACAAGTGGTGGAATAAAGCCGGGAGGGCCAGTTTTGGTCTACTGGCCTGCATTGGTAGATAGCAAATATATTAAAGAAACTGTTCATATTGATGGTAAAGAGATTGACATTATCCCATCTAACCAGATGGACTTAGAAGAAATTTATTATCAAAAACAACCTGTTGAAATTGCCTCACCTCCTTCAGGCAAAAAAATAAATAGGCCGTTAGGTGATTTATTTGGAGCAAGATCTGGTGACAAAGGCGGTTGTGCAAATGTAGGAGTTTGGGCAAAAACTGAAAAAGCTTTCTCATTCCTAAATGATTATCTAACTGTAAAGAAAATAAAGGAGTTGCTTCCAGATCTGCAGGAATTTGAGATAGATCGTTATGAACTCCCAAATATTCTATCCTTAAATTTCTACGTACATGGCATATTAGAAGATGGAGTTTCCTCAAATACAAGGAAAGATGGTCAAGCTAAATCCCTTGGTGAATATTTAAGAGCAAAATATGCGGATATACCAAAATCATTATTTGAGGAAAAAATATGAGCACAGAGAAACTCTCCCTAGAAGGTTTAAAATTTCAAGCTACAAAAATTAATATTACAAATAATGTATTAACCATTACATTAAATAGGCCTGAGAAAAAAAATGCTTTAAATAACGTAATGTTAAATGAACTAAATTATGCGCTCGCATACGCAAAACAAGAAAGAGAAATTAGAGTCATTGTCATTGGTGCAGAAGGAGATATATTTTGTGCAGGAGCTGATTTGAGACTTGCTGAAGAAGATTCTAATATTCCTAAAATAGAAGGAGCAGATGATATAAGCTTCTCTCTTAGAAGGCTTCACAAACCGGTCATTTGCAAGATTCAAGGGTCTGTCCTAGCAGGCGCATTACTTTTAGTAACAAATTCAACTCATGCAATAGCTGTTGATTCAGCTAAATTTTCAGCGCCTGAAATTCACAGGGGTTTATGGCCATTCATGGTTATGGCTGGACTGTTTAGAGTGATGCCAAAAAGAGCAGGTTTAGATTTTATTATGCGTGGCCAACCCATTAATTCTAATAAAGCTGAGCAATGGGGCCTTATCAATGAATCTGTGCCTGCAAATAAACTAGATGAAACTGTTGCAACTTTGGCCAAAGAGCTAGCCAGCTTGGCTCCAGGTACCATGCAATTTGGCTTACAAGCATATGAAACGCAAGATGCCTTGGTGTTTGATGAAGCGCTTCCCTATTTACAGGAACAAATTGCAGCCTGTTTTCAAGGCGATGACGCAAAAGAAGGGATTGCTGCATTTTTAGAAAAAAGAAAGCCTAATTGGAAATAAAAAGGAGAAATTATGGATTTAGATTTCGGACCAGATTATCAGGACTTCACTAAGGAAGTCCAAAACTTTTGCAAAAAATATAAAAACTTATCTTTTACAGATAAGGCTAAATCTCCATTATTGAAAAGCTCAGGAGGCTCAGGTAAGAAAAAAATGTCACGCTCAGAATGGCAAAAAGTTTTAATAGAGCATGGATATTTTGCTCGTTCAGTTCCTAAAAAGTATGGGGGCTTCGGCGGAGAAGCAGATATTCTAAAGAGTAGAATTATTGCTGCAGAATTCTCTAAATCAAATACTCCAACTGCAATGGGTGGTCAGGGAATAGACATGCTAGTCCCTACTCTTCTAGAGATGGGAACTGAGGAGCAAAAAGAAGCTTACATACAACCTACACTGCATGGAGAAATGATTTGGTGTCAGGGTTACTCTGAGCCAAATGCGGGAAGTGATCTGGCAAGTTTACAAACTAAAGGAGAGTTAGTTGATAATGAATGGGTGATCAATGGTCAAAAAATATGGACAAGTACTGCTCAATATTCACAAATGTGCTTTTGTCTTGTCAGAACTGAATCAGATGCTCCAAAACATTCTGGAATAAGCTACTTACTAATACCTATGGATACTCCAGGCATTGAAATTAGACCACTTGTTGATATGACTTTGAAAGCAGGATTTAATGAAGTCTTTTTTACAGATGTAAAAATTCCTGCAAGCAATATTGTAGGTAAGAGAGGTGAAGGCTGGGCTGTTGCAAATGCAACTTTAGGACATGAAAGAGGATCCTTAGCTCCACCAGATGCAACTATGAATAGATTGAATTTGCTGATGCATCTAATGAAAGAAGAAATCTTGGACGGAAAGCCATTAATTGAGCATCCAATTTTTCTAGATCGATTGATGCAAATTCAAGGCAAAGTTTTAGCCCAACAATCTCATTCATTAAGACTTTTATCAGCTAAGTTAAATCCTGGAGCTGATGTCAAGATAGGTAATATGATTCAAAAGCTCACTGGAACAGAGCTTAGACATGAGCTTGAAGGCCTTGCAATTGATGTGATGGGCGAAATTGGAACCTTGTATGAAGATAGTCCACATCTTAAAAATGATGGCTCATGGCAATTTACATATATGTACTTTTTGGGACTCATTATTGGCGGAGGAACAAGTCAAATACAAAAAAATATTATTGCTGAGCGAGGGCTAGGCATGCCCAAAGAACCAAAAGTAGAGGGATTATAAAATGTATTTTGGCTTATCAGAGGAACAATCCTTTTTTCAGGACAATGTTAGAAAATATTTAGAAGAACATGCCACGATTGATAATATTAAGCATATTGCAAGCGGTGATGATAAAGGTCTTTCTGCAGAGATTCATCAAGGCCTTCTTAACTTAGGAATAAATGGGCTCTTGATTCCTGAAGAATTTGGTGGTCTAGGTCTAGATTTACTCTTCGCTGCTGTAGTTTCAGAGGCTTTGGGCGGCGGCGTTGGCCCTACTCCATTTATTGCACCCTATGTTATGGCGCCAACAGCTATTAAGCATGCAGGTAGTAAAACCCAGCAAGAAAATTATCTTTCTAAAATCGCCACTAGTGAATATCGTTTTGGAGTTGGGTTTAGTGAATTCATTGGCAAAAGAAA
>MDTB01069319.1_pt1 | contig 16886 bp, 18 predicted proteins | sample 811161 | NCBI WGS metagenome assembly MDTB01 (sample SAMN05326650, study PRJNA326480) | marine metagenome | isolation source: seawater | place: Mediterranean Sea | collected 2009
AATTTATTAAACGTTGCAAACACCTTTCCACAACAGCTAAAGGAAAACATAAATATTTATTTTTTCATGATACAATGGGTTATAATTATAGAATGCCAAATATAAATGCTGCACTGGGTTATGCACAAATATTAAAACTAAACAAAATAATAAATGCAAAGAGAAAATTAAATCAAAGATACTTAAATGCTTTTAAAAATAACAAATATATTAAAATATATCTGGATAGAAAAAACTCAAATTCTAATAATTGGTTAAATATAGGAATTTTGAACCATAAATATTCAAAATTTCGTAATACAATAATATCTTCATGTATAAAAAATAAAATATTTGTTAGACCAGGATGGAATTTAATGTCAGAAATTATTTATTTAAAAAAATGTCCAAAAATGAACTTATCGAATTCAAAATCTTTGTTTAACAGATTAATATGTTTTCCAAGCAGTCCATATTATAATTATAAAAAATAATGAAATTTTTTTACGGCAAGCAACATATAAATTCTAAAGATCAAAAAAAAGTTTTAGAAGTTCTTAAATCTGATTATTTAACCCAAGGACCAAAAATTGATATTTTTGAAAAAAAATTGATTAATAAATTTGGTTCTAAATATTCGATAGCTGTATCAAGTGGTTCCGCAGCACTACATTTAATTGCAAAAGCTCTAAACTGGGGTAAAAATGATACTATTTTAACTTCTCCTATTACATTTGTTTCAACAGCTAATTGCATAGAGCACGTTGGAGCTAAAACAGACTTTGTAGATATTGATGAAGATACTTATACGATTGATCCAAATCGTTTAGAGGATAAATGTAAAAAAGCTAAAAAGAAGGGAAGTAAATTTAAGGCAGTTATAGCGATTGACTATGCCGGTCACCCTTGTGATTGGCAGTCTTTAAAATATTTAGCAAACAAATATAAGTTCCAGTTAATCAATGATAATTGCCATGCTATTGGAGCTAAATATAAAAAAATGAGTAATTATGCAGCAAAATATGCACTTGCAGTTTCACACAGCTACCATCCCGTTAAAAATATCACAACCGGCGAAGGGGGGTCAGTATTAACAAATGACAAAATACTTAATAATAAAATCAGATTATTAAGAAGCCATGGAATGCTAAGAAATGACCCAAAAAAACCCTGGTTCTACAGTGTGGATGATATTGGATTTAACTATAGGATAACTGATATGCAGTCAGCATTAGGCATAAGCCAGTTAAGCCAGTTAAGTAAATTCATAAGTAAAAGAAATACTATAGCAAGTTATTACATGTCTTATTTTAAAAATAATGAAAAAATTAAGTTACCAATTGAAGGAAAAGATATTAAACATGCGTATCATCTTTTTCCAATACTATTAAATCTAAAAAAAATTAAAAAAACAAAGTCTGAAATTTTTATAGATTTAAGAAAGAAAAATATATTTTTACAGGTTCATTATATACCTGTGCATATGCATAGTTATTATAAAAAAAAATATGGATTTAAAAAAGGAGATTTTCCTGTTTCAGAAGATTTTTATGAAAGAGAAATTTCATTGCCTATATACTTTGATTTAAATTTAAAAAATCAAAAATATTTATGCAAAACAATAGAAAAGATTTTATAATTTTTAATGCAAATTACAAAAGAGATAAATCTGGTCAACAAAGCCATCAATAGCAATCTTGAGACTAAATTAAAGCTAGGAAGTAAAACAAAAAAAATATCTATATATTTTTTAAGAAATGATGCTATTGACCTTTTTACCAATAAAATTGAAAATTATCTTTCAATTTCAAATTACAATGCAAAATTTATTTTTTCTGATTATAACGATAGTTTAAAAATTCCAAATAAAAAATACGATTTAATATTTATTTGGCTTGATTACACAAGATATAAAATCAATAAAAACTTTTTTACTTGGATACGTAATAAATTTAAGGAATTAAAAAAAAAACACGGACCAAAAATTGTCATTAATTCTATTTTGCTTCCAAAAAAAAATAAAAGTATTAACTACAATTTAAATAAAAAATTGAATAAAATTACTAAAGATGAAGGCTTAATATTTTATAATTACTTCGATACGTTTAAAACAGATTTGAAAAAATTCTGGGATATAAATAGGAGTAAAGTTTTAGGAACAAAAATTTCATTTTTTGCACAAGATATTTTGGCTAAAGAAATAGGTTTAAAATTGATACCATCAATTTTTGAGCAAAAATTAAAAGCAATTATTTTTGATTTAGACAATACACTTTATAACGGAATTGTAGGAGAGGATGGAGTAGAAAAAATTAAACTTACGAAAGAGCACAAAATCATAGAATCAAATATTAAAAATTTTGTTAAAAATGGTATGATAGTATCAATATGTACCAAAAATAATTCCAAGGATTTAAATTTAATTTTTAAAAAAAAAATATTAAATAAAAAACTATTTTTTCCTATAGAAAATGGATGGAATAGAAAATCTGAAATGATTCAAAATATTCAAAAAAAAATTAAAGTTAGTTTTAAAAATATATTATTTATTGATGATAATATAAATGAAGTCTTGGAAGTAAAAACTAATCTTAGAGAAATAAAAGTTTTTCATACACAGAGCCCAGCAGATACTTTAAATTGTTTGAAATTTTATCCAAATTTATATGATTTCTATAATTCAAGAGACTCTATAGCAGAAAAAAGAGTTGCAGACTTAAAATCAGAGGAAAAGAGAGAAAAATTGAAAATAAATTTTTCCAATGAGTATGAATACTTGAAAAAACTTAAAATGATTACTGAATTTCAAGTAAATTCACTGAAAATGTTAGAAAGAGTTTTTTCATTATCAAACAAAGTAAATCAATTTATTTTTGATTATAAGAGATTTGATAAAGAAAAAATAAAAAAATATCTGATTTCAAAAAAAAAATTTATTATTACATATTCGCTGAAAGACTTTATATCAGATTCTGGAAACATCGGAGTTACATTTGCAACAATTTATAAAGATGATTTATATATAGATGATATATGTATAAGCTGCAGAGCGCTAGGAAGAGAAATTGAAAATACTTTGGTATTTGAACCAATTAAAAGAATTTGTAGAAAAAATAATTTAAAAAATGTTGTAATAAAATTCAAGGTTGGGGAAAAAAATGAACCAGCTATTAATTACATAAAATCGATATTTAAAATTTACAAAAAAAAATTTCATACTAATACAAAAAAATTAGATATTAGGGTTGATGAATTAAATAAAATCAAATCATTATATACAAAAGTAAAATTCAACCAATTATGAAAATAGACGAATTAGAAAAATTATTTATATTTTTTTTTAAAGTTAAAAAAAAAAATGTTAAGAAATTAAATATGAAAACGTTTTCAAAGTGGGACTCACTTAATCATATAAAATTAATTAGCAATATTGAAAATAAATATAAAATTAAAATGACTAATAAAGAAATTAGTCAAGCAACAACATTTGAAAAAATCTACAAGGTTTTAAATAAAAGAATTAAAAGAAGTTAGGGTAAAATGGTTAAAATAAAATTAATAAATAAAATCGTAAATTTAAATGATTGGGTGAAGTGGCTTAACGATAAAGAAGTTACTAAATATAGTGAACAAAGATTAAAAAGACATACTCACGCATCACAAAAAAAATTTTTAAATAACAAAATCAAAGCAAAAGACTCAAAAATTTTTCAAATTTTTTTTAATAGTAATTTTGTTGGAATTGTTGAGTTAGGAAATATTGATAAATTCCATAATACCTGTGAAGTAATGTACTTTATAGGGAACAAAAAATATTGGGGAAAGGGTGTAGCTGCTAGTGCTATTAGTTTAGCACTAAAGTATGCTTTTAAAAAACTAAAAGTCTACAAAGTTTTTGCTGGCACCTACAAAAAAAATGTGGCTAGTCAGAAAGTTTTAACAAAAAATAAATTTAAACTTGTAGGAAAAATGAAAAATCATCTTAGAGTTTTAAAATCATCAAAAAAAATAAGAGATGATAAACTCATATACGAAAAATTAAAATAAATTTTATGATTAAAACAAGCATAATGGGACTTGGAAATATTGGATATTTTTATGATGTTCAAAATCAAAATAAAAAGCTTACCCACTTTAGCTCTATAAACAAAAGTAATAAATTTAAACTAGTATCCTTGGCAGATAAAAATTCAAAAATTTTAAAATATTTAAAAAAAAAACACAAAATACCAATATATAAAGATATAATTCAGGCCATAAACAATCACTCATCTAAGTTTTTAATTATTGCATGTAAAGTAAATTTCAAAATTATTCTTAGAATAATAAAAGAAACAAAAATTAAATATATTCTAGCTGAAAAACCTTTCTTAATTTCAAAAACAGACTTTGGAAAACTAAAAAAAATTTTAAAAAAAAAAAAAATCTTTTTTTCTTTAAATTTTCAAAGAAATTTTTCTGATAAATATATTAAACATTTTAGAGATATCAAAAGAGGACTTATAGGAAAAAAGCTTAAAATATTTTGTTATTATAACAGAGATTTTTACTCAAATGCCACTCATTTGCTTAATTTAGTTTTGTTATTAGGAAAAAAAAATTTTAGTTTAAAAAAGATTGGTCCCACGTCTTTATATTTTAAATCTAAAAGTTTTGAATTATACTTTTTTAATATTAGTGAACAATATAACCATAATTCATTAGTAGTATTTGGATCAAAAGGTAGATTTGAATTTTCATCTAGACCCGAAACAGGTAAAATATATTTAAAATACAAAGATACAAACTACAAGGATGTAAATATTTTAAAACTAAAAAGAAAGGTAAATTTTATAGAAAAACATCCACAGCACAATGTTTTAAAAGATATTTATAAATCATTAAAATATAATAAGTCCCCATCTCTATCGATGAAAGACATTTCTTTATATTTAAAATGTATGGAAAAAATTAAAAAAATAATATGAAAATAAAAAGATATAATTCTATTGGAAAAGAAGAAATTGCTGCTGCAAAAAAAGTTTTAAAAAGTGGAATACTATCTGATTTTGTTGGCTCTAAATCAAAGAAATTTCTTGGTGGTCATTTTGTTCAAAAGTTTGAAAATAAAATACAAAAATATTTTAAAGTTAAATATGCTGTAACAACAAACTCATGGACTAGTGGGTTAATAACAGCTTTAGGTGCACTTAAAATAAAACCAGGTGATGAGGTAATATGTACACCTTGGACAATGTCAGCTTGTGCTATTTCTATTTTACATTGGAATGCAATACCAGTGTTTGTTGATATAGATAAAAAAACGTTTAATTTTAACTTAGAGGATTTAAAAAAAAAAAATTACTAAAAAAACTAAAGTTATTTTAGCAGTAGATATTTTTGGACAATCAGAAAATATAAATGAAATAAGAAAAATAATTAAAAACAAAAAAATTCATATTCTTTCAGACTCAGCTCAAGCTATTGGATCAAAGTATAAAAATAAATTTTCAGGCACCTTTGCAGATATTGGGGGATATAGTCTCAATTCCCACAAACATATAAATACAGGAGAGGGAGGAATTATAGTTACAAATCAAAAAGATCTTGCAGAAAGGTGTAGGCTAATAAGAAATCATGCAGAATCTGTCACTAAATCAAATACCAAAAAAGATTTAATTAATTTAATTGGATACAACTTTAGACTTGGCGAAATCGAATCTGCTATAGGAATTGAGCAATTAAAAAAATTAAATAAAATAATAAAGTTTAGGAAAAAATTAGCTTTTACAATTATAAATAAGTTAAAAAATTTACCAGGTTTACAAACGCCTGTTCTAAAAAAAAATTTTACACATTCATTTTATGTAATACCCTTTGTATTAGACCTGTCTAAGTTGAAGCATAATAGAAAAAATATTATTCAAATTTTATCTAAAGCAGGAGTAGTGGGATTAAACGAAGGTTATCAAAACCTTCACAGATTGCCAATATTTAAAAAAAAAATTGCCTACGGTCCAAATGGATTCCCATGGAATAATTTTAACAAAAAAATTACTTATAAAAAAGGTGATTGCAAAGTTGCTGAAGAGTTACAAGATAAATCTTTCTTTTATTTAAGCTTGTGCTCTTATGATTTTAAAATTGAGCATATGAAAAAATTTGCAAATATTATTAATAAAAAATGGAAAAACATTCAGAAAAAAAACTAAAAGATAAAACAGTTGTTTTTTCTAATGATCCTGGCGGTGCACAAGTTCTTTCATCATATTTTTATTTTAATAAACTGGAAATAATTTATCTTTGTTGTTCAAACAAAGCAGAAATTTTTTTTAAAGAAAAAAAAATTAAGTACAAAAAAATTGGTTTTAAAAAAGCTATTGAAAATGGAACTATTTTTTATACTTCTACTAGCTGGAAAAGCAAACTAGAGATCAGAGCAATTGAAAAATTAAAACAAAATAACAGAAAAATTATAACTTTTATTGATGGGTGGGATAATTATAAATCGAGGTTCAAATATAATAAAAAATACTTTTATCCAGATGAAATTTGGAACTTTGATAGATTAGCTAATAAATTTTGTAAAAAAATTTTTCCAAAGACGGTTAAAATAAAACAAAAAAGAAATTATTTCATGAATTACGCAATAAAAAAAATTAAATCATATAAAATTAGTAGTAATTATAAAAATAATTGTCTTTTTATCACAGAGCCACTTACAGCCACATTCAAAAAATTATATAATAAAAAACCACCTTATTCAGAACTAGACTCATTTTACTTTTTTTTAAAAAATATTAAAAAAATAAAAGAAATTAAAAATGTCAATGTTAAGATTCATCCAAACGATGAAATTAAAAATTATAAAAAAATTTCAGATAAATTTAATAATTTAAAGATAAGATTTGTAAGAAAAAATATTTTTTATTTGTTAAGAAAAAATTTTTACGTTGCTTCATGCTCTAGCTCTCTAATGTACGTTGCGTGGAAAAATCAAAATAATGTAATTTGCACAATCCCAATTAAAAATTTAACACCTAAACTTCCAATTAAAAATTTTAAATATTTATATAATCTATAAAATGGAAAAAAATATTGGAATCATAATTGATAGAAATAATGATTACGATTATTTGTCTTCAATAATAGATATTTTTTTAAAAAATGGTTATAAAATAATTTGTTTTCATAACTATACTAAGATTGAAAATAAATATAAAAATTATAGTTTCCCAAAACTAAAGTATTCTCCATTTTATAAAAAAAAAAATGTTAAATTTATTAAGTTTGAAAAAAATAATTTTTTAAAAAAATTTAATAAATATAATTTTATACAAATTTTTTCCATTTATTTCCCAGTTTATTTTATTAATGAAAGTAATTTTGATAAAAAGACTAAAGATAAAATTTCATCAAAATGGTGCACAATTATGTCTGTAGATATATTCAATTTATGTGAAAAGCTAAAATTTATGCCTAAAGATACCTCTTTAAAATTAATTTTACATTCAAAATTTTATGAGAAAGGTATTAAAAAGCATTTAAAAAAATATGATTATAATTCATATTCATATTTATTAAATAATGTAAAAATTTTTATATTCGGACTTAGTTCTCAAAAACTTATTAAATTAAATAAAAAAGAAATAAAGAGAAAATTGAAAATTAATACAAATAAAAAAATCTTACTTTACTTACCATTTCCAGTTGAGCTTGCGAGAAACAAGGGACCTTTTTCTAATGGCTTTCAAATTCAGTATTCTGCAATGGATATTACAAAATATAAAAAAAATAATGTGAAGAATTTTTTATATAAATTTTGTATTTTTTTAATAATGTTGTTTTTTAATTTTAAATATTTTATTAATTATCTAAAAAAACAAAAAGAAAATACAGTTTTTAAAGAAATTAAAAAACTTAATACTTTCTATATAATTTCAAAGCCTAGATTTAAACATATAATTACAGATTTAATAATTTCTAAATCAGACCTTTATTTAAACGATAAACAGAAATATCACTACCCATCATTATTAGAAGAACTTATATCTATCTCTGACATAGTAATTGGGTATTCGTCTAATGCTTTAATTAAAGCCGCGAGCATGAATGTAAATACATTAAATATAAAGTCTGATCTGCAAGATTGGGAGAGCCCTCAACATTTTAAATATGCTGGTTATAATAATAAATTTTATAATTATAAAAATGTTATAAAATCAATCTCAATAAAAGAATTTTTAATCAATCCACATGTGCTTAAAAAAATTATTAAGAATAAAAATAATAGTTTTAATAGCTATAGAAAAATATTTATTGGCAATGCTTTAACGATTAAAAATTTACAGAGAATAATAAGTTATAAATTTTAGAAAAAAATAAATGAAAATAGGAATTACCATAGTAACCCATCATAAACCTTTTCTTATTAAATCATCTTTAAATTCTTTAAGTTCTCAATCATTTAAAAATTATGATTTAAATTTTATTTTTATTAAAGGATCTGGAATAAAGAAAACCAAAACTTATAGAAGATTTAATTTACTTGCTTCAAAATTAAAAAATTCAAGATATCAGCTTTCAATGGACTCTAAAGAGGTTTTTAATATTATCAAGAATCACAAAAAGACTAATAAAATACATATTTACGATAATAATCAATCTTTAGATAGTGGAGCATGGATAAAATATATTTCTAAAAAAACATGGAATAAATATGATTACACCTTTTTTTTGATGGAGGGATTTTTATTTAAAAATAAATACGCTTTAGAAGATGCTATTAATTTTATTAAAAACAAAAAACCAAATATGATAATGTTGGGATCTGAACTAATTTTTCATACAAAAAAAGTGATTAAAAAATTAGCTCATAATCCTTACGAAAAAAATATTAATAAAAAAAAAATGAATGACTATCATCAACATAAAATTGATAAAGTTTTAAAAGAATTTGGAAAAGTACATAATTTAAAGATTATTATTAACAATTGGAAGAAATATAATTTTTTTAGGAAAGACAACAATGATATTGTAATTAATTTCGTAAGCCCAAACTATTTTAATTTTTTTGAAAAAATGAGACTATATATAAAATATATTATAAAGGAAAAAAATATTTTTAATCCTTTTCAGAAAAAAATATTTTATAGTGAGGGAGATTATAGGTATTTAATTCCAACTAAATTTTTAAATTTAAAATTATTTAAAAAAAATATTTATTTAAATAATATTTCAGCACATTTAATTAACTCACCTTTCTTTTTCGTAAATGGTTGTCAGCATATTTACAGTAGAGAGTATTTAAATACATTGGCAAAAAATTTTAAAAAGCATAATCTAGTAAACTTTGTTTACAACACTCCTTTTTCAGGCTCGTCTCTAGAAATAATATGGGGACTTTTGCCCAGTGTATTTAAATTTGAAAAATGGTATTTAGATTGTTTGCATAGACCAAGAAAAAATTTTTATAATTATATAAGAGAAGATACCAAAAAAGGTATGAAGAAATATACGAAAATGTATGGAATAAATCATGAGTGATACAAAAATTATAAGATGTAAAAAGTGTTTGTTACCAAACACCAAACCAAGCTTACAATTTGTTGACGGTGTCTGCTCAGGCTGTGTAAGCTTTGAAGGGAGAAAAAAAATAAACTGGAAAGACAGAGAAAAAGAATTTTTAAAAATTGTTGATAAAATAAAAAAAGAAGTTACAGGTAACTATCATTGTATAATTCCTTGTAGTGGAGGAAAGGACAGCTTTGCTCAGACTTTAAAAATTTTAGAATACGATTTAAACCCATTATGTGTAGTAGCCTCTACCCAAAAATTGTCAAACCTTGGAAGAAAAAACATTGAGGCTTTAAAAAAACTTGGCGTAGATGTTCTCGAATTTTCAGTAGACCCAATTTTAAGAAGAAAAATAGATAAGTTTACCTTAGAAACAGTTGGAGACATTTCATGGAGCGAACATATAACTATCTGGACTATACCAGCCAGAGTGTCAGTAAATTATAAAATACCCTTAATAATTTGGGGTGAAAATAGTGAAAATGAAAATGGAGGACCTCTAAAAAATCAATCAGGCACTGAAATAATTTTAGATAGGAAATATATAGATGAGTTTGGTGGGCTTTGTGGTTTAAGAACATCTGATATTTCTGAAATTTTAAAAATATCAAAGAATAAACTTTTGCCATATACCTATCCCGATCCCAATCAATTAGAAGAAATTAATTCTAGAGGGATATTTCTCGGACAATTTTTTTCTTGGGATGGTCATGAAAATGCAACAAACGCAAATAAATATGGTTTTTCTTTTTATGAAAAAAATGAACTTGAGGGTTCAATAGTTAATTATGAAAATTTAGATAATCTTTACATGAGAATTCATGATTATTTTAAATACTTAAAATTTGGGTATGATAGAGTAACCGACTGGTGTTCGTGGCATATTAGAAGAAATCGAATTTCTAGAGAAGAAGCATTAAAATTAAACAACGAAAAATGTGGACAATATCCTCAAGAATATATGGGAACTAAATTAGAAGAAATTCTTAAAGAGATAGATTTATCCAGGCCTGAGTTTGACAAAATATGTGACGAATATACAAATAAAAGTATTTTTAAAGTTAATAATGATGGTCAACTAATTATAAGTGAAGATAAAAGACTTTTTCTTAACGAATAAATTTTCTTAATGATACTTATACTTGATTATAATGTGGGCAATGTAAACTCTATAATTAGAGCAGCAGAACTTTATTCATCTAATGTAAAATATTCTAACAATATTGAGGATATTTTAAACGCAAAAAAAATAATAATGCCAGGACAAGGTAGTTTTGATTATGCGATGGAAAATATTCATAAATTAAACATTTATGAAACAATTCGTTCTGTTGCTTTAGATAAAAAAACTCCAATTTTAGGAATTTGTTTGGGTATGCAGCTTTTAGCTACTTCAGGTACAGAAAATAAGTTTTGCAAAGGTTTAAACTTAATAGAAGGTACCGTAAAAAAATTAAATTGTCCAAGCAAGTATTTGCCCCACATTGGATGGAATAGTGTAAATTTTGAAAAAGAAAATAGTCTTTTTAATGGTATAGAAAATAAGTTAGATTATTATTTCTTACACAGTTTCCACTTCGAATGTGAAGATAAAAAAAATACTTTAGCAACCTGTGAATATCATTCTAAATTTAATGCAATTGTGAAAAAAAAAAATATTTTAGGAATACAATTCCATCCTGAAAAAAGTCTAGAGAATGGCTTAAAATTATTAAAAAATTTTATTTTAAATGATTAGTGACAAAAAAATTAGAATAATTCCATCAATTTTATACAATAAGTTAAACGCTATAAGAGGTAAAAACTTTGAAGGCTGGAGAGTAATAGGGAATGTATTACAGACAACTAGACTTTATAGTAAAAGAAATATAGATGAACTTTTTTTTTTAGATACTGAGGCAACAAGATCACAAAAAATAAATTTAGAAATAATAAAAGAATTTACAAAAGATTGCTTTATGCCAATTACTATAGGTGGTGGAATTAAATCTATTGAAGACATTGATAACCTTCTTAAAATGGGTGCAGACAGGGTGTGTTTAAATACATCTGCATTTAATGACAGTGAACTTGTAGTAAATGCTATAAAAAAGTTTGGAAGTCAGTGCATAGTTGTATCAATTGATTATAAAAGTATAAATAAAATTCCAATGGTATTTATTGACTCTGGCAGGATACAAACAAAAATAAATTTATTTGATTACATAAAAAAAATTGATGGATTAGGGCCATCTGAAATTGTTTTAACTTCAATAGATCATGATGGAATGATGAAGGGATATGATATTAAAAATTTAAAACTTTTAAAAAAAAAAATTCAAACTAGCATAATAGCCTCCGGAGGAGCTGGATCATACGAAGATGTTTACAATATGATTAAAGAAACTGGGATACAGAATATTTCTGCTTCAAGCATTTTTCATTTTACAGAAATCACTCCAAATACTTTAAAAAGATATTTAAGCGATAAAGGTCTTAATATTAGAAAATGAGAGTAATTATATTTTTATAGATTTAATTGTGACTAAATTTTTGTAAAAGTAGAATTTTAAATATATTTAATATAAACATAAAAAAATGAAAAATAACTATTTTAAATTTATAGATAATTATAAAAAAGATCTTTTAGAATTAATTAAAGAAACAAATATTAAAAAGACTAATGATTTGAAGACAAAACTTGTTATTACAAATAAAAGAAATGGAAAGGTTTATATATTCGGAAATGGAGGTAGCGCCTCAACAGCAAACCATATTTCTACTGATTTAACAAAGAATGCAAAAATAAAATCAATATCAGTGTCTAATGACAATTTAATATCATGTTTTTCAAATGATTATTCTTTTGAAACCTGGATGCAAAAATATGCAGAAAATTTTATAGAAAAAAAAGATACAGTTATACTTATTAGTACAAGCGGTAATTCAAAAAATATACTGAATCTAGCTAAATATTGTAAAAAAAAAAATATAACCTTTTATTCCCTCACAGGATTTAAAAAAAATAATAAATTAAACTTAATTTCAAAAAATAAAATTTGGGTTAATTCAAAATCATATAACCAAATTGAAATAATGCATTTCGTGATTTTAGCCATGGTTGTTGATTTGATAATTGGTAGAAAATCATATGGTCCAAATTTATAATTTTAAATTTACATGAAAAAAATAACCAAAAGACAAATCAAATTTTGTTTTGACTTAGATGAGATAATATGTGCTACAAAAAATAATAATTATTTAAAATCTAAACCAAAAAAAAATGTAATTAAAATGATAAATAAACTTTATAAAAAAAATTATATTATTATTTTCACCTCAAGATTTATGGGTAGAAATAATGAAGATGCAAAAAAAGCTTATAATCAAGGTTACAAATTTACATTTAAACAATTAAAAAAGTGGGGTCTAAAATTTAATAAATTAAAATTTGGTAAACCTTCATATGATGTATTTGTTGATGATAAAAATTTTATGTATAAAAAAAATTGGTTAAGTTTTTTTAAAAAAAAATATTTATAAATTTTATTATGAAAAAAAAAATTATTATATTTGGAGCCGGTGGGCATGCAAAATCATGTATAGATGTTATAGAAAATCAAAATAAGTATAAAATCTATGGAATAATAGATAAAAGTAAAAAAAAACAACTATTTAATTATAAAATTTTAGGTGACGAAAAAATTTTACCTGAAATAAGAAAAAAAGTACAATATGCTTTTATCGCCATAGGTCATTTAAAAGACAATACAATAAGATTAAATATATTAAAATTGTTAGAAAAATATTCTTTTAAATTACCCATAATTATTTCAAAAAAATCATATGTATCAAAAAGATCAAATATTGGAGACGGTACAATTATAATGCATAATTCTTTGGTAAACTCATCTGCTAAAATTGGAAAAAATTGCATAGTTAATACAGGTTCTATAATTGAACACGATGCAATTATTGATGACAATGTTCATGTATCTACAAACTCAACTGTTAACGGATCAGTTTATATAGGAAAAAATTCTTTTATAGGTAGCGGCTCTGTAATTAGACAAAATATTATTCTTAAAGAAAATACAATTGTTAGGGCAAATACATTTGTAAATAAAAACAAGAATGAAAAATAATAAAAATAAAAATTCCCCAATAATAATTGCAGAAGCGGGAGTCAATCATAATGGCAAGCTAACAAACGCTTATAGATTGGTCAAAGCAGCAAAATTTGCTGGAGCAGATTACATCAAGTTTCAAATTTTTAAACCTGAAGATCTAGTCACTCGCGATCTTGGTTTAGCAAGATATCAGAAAAAAAACTTGAAAAAAAACATTTCCCAATTTGAAATGTTAAAAAAATATTTTTTAAATTATTCGCAATTTTCAAAAATAATAAAATTTTGTAAAAAAAATAAAATAAAATTTTTAGCTACGCCGTTTGATATTGAAAGTTTGAAATTTATTAAAAAAAATAGTTTAGATTTTATTAAAATTTCATCTTCAGATATAAATAATTTTGAGCTATTAAATGAAGCAATAAAGTATAAAACTAATATTATTTTATCTAGTGGGCTCTCAAATATAAAAGAAATAAAAGAAACTTTAAATTTTATTTTAAAAAAAAAATTTAATAAAAAAAAAATAACACTGCTACATTGTACCTCAAATTATCCAACTCCATTAGATCGTGCTAACTTAAGAGTAATTTTAACTTTAAGAAAAAAATTTAAAATAAATATTGGGTATTCTGATCACACAAGAAGTCTACTTTCAGGTGCTATAGCAACTACACTAGGAGCAAAAATAATTGAAAAACATATCACATTAAATAACAAAATGAGTGGTCCTGATCATAAAGCTAGTTTAAATCCAAATGATTTTTATCAATACATCAATAATATTTATGAGTCAAAAAAAGTGCTAGGCTCTCTAAATAAAAAAATATATTCATCAGAAGTATTAACAAAAAAAATAGTAACAAGATTTATTGTTGCAAAAAAGTCTATAAAAAAAGGAGAAATTTTTTCTAAAAAAAATATTACATGCAAAAGAGCCGCGAATGGGATTAAAGCAAATAAGTGGCTTAGAATTTTAGGAAAAAAATCAAAAAGAAATTTTTATATTGATCAGAGTATTTCCTTAAATTAGTTTTAATTATGAAATCTAAAATTTGTTTTATTACAGGCTCAAGATCAGAATTTGGCATAATGTCTTATTTATTAAAAGAATTAAATCTAATAAATGGATTTGATCTGAGAGTGATACTTACCGGATCTCATTTATCAAGTTTTTATGGAAATACAATTGAGGAAGTAAAAAAATCAGGAATAAAAAAAATTTACAAAGCTAAAATAATTAATTCTAATTATGGTAAAATTGAAACTTCAGTTTTAATGTCCAAAGCATTGATTAAAATTAATGAACTATTAAAACTAACTAAACCCCAAATAGTAATTTTGGTAGGAGATAGATATGAAACATTTTCTGCTGCCATAGCCTGTTACAATAAAGGCATTCCAATTATACACTTTCATGGTGGAGAAATTACTCAAAATTCTTTAGATGATAATTATAGACATTCAATAAGTAAGCTTTCTAATTATCATTTTGTTTCAACCAAAACTTACAAAAAAAGACTTATTCAATTAGGTGAGAATTCTAAGAATATTATTATTTCGGGATCACTTTCTTTAAAAAATATTGATAAAAAAAATTTGGTTTCAAAAATAAATATTGAAAAAAAATTTAAATTACATTTTAGAAAAAAAAATATTTTAGTTACCTTTCATTCAGAAACACTCTCTAAAACTGAAACACTAAATCATATCAAAATTGTTCTTAAATCTATAAAAAGTTTAAAAAACACATCAATAATTTTTACAATGCCAGGTGCTGATATGAACAATGATATTATTTATAGAGAAATAAAAAAAATTGTTCGAGTCCAAAAAAATTGTTATTTTGTTAAATCATTTGGGTCAAGATACTATTACTCCGTCCTAAATATTGTTGATTTAATGTTAGGAAATTCTTCAAGTGGAATAATTGAGATGCCACACTTTAATAAGCCAACTATCAACCTGGGCAGAAGACAATATGGTAGAGTAATGCCAAATTCGGTAATAAATATAAAATTATCTACAAATTTAATTAAAAAAAAATTATTAAACCTTCAGGCAAAAAATAAACCAAAAAAAAATATTAAAAACCCATACAAAAACAAAATGACTTTTAAAGATATTGCTAATGTTATAAAAAAAATTAGTAAAAAAAAAGTTTATTATAAAAATTTTAACGATTTAATTTTTTAAATGTTTCTATCAAATAAATTTTTAAAACCAGCTAAGATATTAAAAGAATCAAGAATTATTGATGCTATAAAATCCTTAAACAAATCTACTATACAAATAGTTTTAGTTGAAACTAGAAATAAAAAATTTTATGGTACAATTACTGATGGAGATATTCGTAGAGCCTTAATAAAAGGAAAAAATTTATATTCAAAAATAGAAACTATTATAAATAAAAAACCTTATATTTTATATAAAAAAGAAGATATTAATTATGTTCAGAATTTCTTATCTAAAAAAAATATTAAACATCTTCCCATTATTAAAAATAGTAAAATAGTAGGAATATATTCAAGTATATTACCAGTAAGAAAAAGCAAAATTTTAGATAATAGACTTGTTATTATGTCAGGAGGTTTTGGCAAAAGACTTGGTAAACTAACAAAAAAATCTCCTAAAGGAATGCTATTATACAAAAACAAACCTTTGTTAGAACATATAATTACACTTGCAAAAGAAAATGGAATTGAAAACATTTATCTATCAGTTCATTACCTAAAAGAAATAATTATAAAATATTTTAAAAATGGAGAAAAGTTTAATTTAAATATAAAATATTTAAAAGAGAAACATCCACTAGGAACTATAGGCTCCATAAGATATCTCAAAAAAGAAAAAAAGCCATTCGCGGTTATTAATTGTGATGTGATATCAAATATTAATTTTGATGAAATATTTAATTTTCATAAAAAATCTAAATCACTTATTACGGTAGGAATAAAAGAATTTTCTTATGAAAATCCATACGGAGTTATTAAAAATTTTAGGAATAAATTTTTAGCATTTGAAGAAAAACCAATAATTAACTTTAAAATAAATGCAGGGGTTTATATTTTTAATAATAAAGTAATTGATATAGTAAAAAAAAATAACATTAGAGATGTCCACAATCTTATTGATTTTTGCCAAAATAAAAAATTTAAAATATCAGTTTTTCCAATAATTGAAGATTGGACAGATTTTGGTCTTGCAAAAAAAATATTAAGATCGAAGTAAATTTTTCTTGAATTA
>MDTB01156688.1_pt1 | contig 16881 bp, 16 predicted proteins | sample 811161 | NCBI WGS metagenome assembly MDTB01 (sample SAMN05326650, study PRJNA326480) | marine metagenome | isolation source: seawater | place: Mediterranean Sea | collected 2009
AAATATTCTCTTCATTACATCTGAGTATAGAATCTGCGCCAAGTAAGGGTTTATATTTAGTTCCACTTTTGCCTTGGAAAAAACTTAACGAGCTAATAGATTTTGAAACTAAGAAAGCTTTGATAAAACCCACTATCGCAAAGCATATCGAATTGTCTGGTGCAAAATTTTTAGTTTTGATTGGATCTCAAGTTGAAAAGTTGCTAGAGTTTCCTAGAAGTGATGACAAAAATTTTTCTACACTTTTTAACATAGAAACTCTAGTAATTCCGAGCTTAGATATTTTGTTATGTGCACCTGAGAGGAAAAAACAAGTTTGGAAAGATTTGTTGCTTCTTTCCAGTAAGTTAGGAGAACGATGAATAAAAACTTAGATTTGAATAGAAAATTTGTTCCTATTAATATTGCTGTGATTACTGTCTCCGATAGTCGCTCTTTAGCTACAGATAAATCAGGAGATGTTTTAGTTAATTGTTTGACTGAGGCGGGACACGAACTTGTAAAAAGAACACTAATTCGAGATAATCAAGATGAAATCTCTTCTTTATTGCATGAATGGACAATCGAAGATAAGATTGATGTTATCTTGACAACCGGAGGCACTGGACTTACTGGAAGAGATGTTACGGTTGAGGCTCATAGAGATGTCTATGAGAAAGAAATCGAGGCGTTTAGTGTAATTTTTGCAAACGTCTCTGTGAGAAAAATTGGTACATCTGCTGTGCAGTCTCGGGCTTGTGCTGGTATTGCAAATGGAAAATATTTGTTTGCTTTACCGGGATCACCTTCGGCTTGCTTGGATGCTTGGACAGAAATTCTCTCGCATCAATTCGATTATCGACACAGACCATGCAATTTTGTGGAAATTATGCCACGATTAAAGGAACAGGATCGTGAATTAAGGCAAGCCGAAGTAAAAATCAAATCGCTTAAAAAATAAAAAGCTTAAATAAGATTGGAATAAAGTTGAAATTTTTTTACCGTGCTTTTATTGGCTTATTTATTCTCTGCTCTGTAGTTATTTTGCTCTCAATCGCCGGGTTAACTGTAAAAAGTGCTTTTGATAAAAGAGCAGAAAAATCAGGTCGGTCAAAGTTTTCAAAAGAACGTACTTATAGCGCTTATACTGATAAATTTGAGTTGATCGACTATATACCAAAAATAATAGCATTTGGAGAAGTAAAGAGCGTACGGTCCTTAGAGCTTCGCACGGCGGTATCAGGCCGTTTAATATCGTTAGCTGAAGAATTTATAGATGGCGGGAATGTTTTAAAGGGATCCTTGTTATTTTCTATTGACCCGAGCGAGGCTTTAGAAGTTTTGGAAGTTTCAGAGGTTAACTTTGAAGCTGCAAATGCGGAGCTAAATGAGGCAAAAAGCGCTCTGTACCTATTAGAATCTGATTTAAAAGCGGCAGAGAGTCAACGTGAATTAAGATCATCGTCTGTCAAAAGGCAGAAGTCTTTAGCAAAAACTGGAATTACAACTGCTTCGGCAGTTGAAACTGCAGAACTAAATTTGTCAAACAGTGAACAAGTAGTGTTAAGTCGTCAGAATGCTCTTGCAAAAGGAACGGCTCGAATAGACTCTGCCAATATTGCTCTAAAAAGATCAAAGATTCTTTTGGATCAGGCTAAAAGACAATTTGAAAATAACAAGTATTATGCGCCGTTTGATGGAATAATCTCTTCTGTACAGGTAGTGTCAGGAAGGCTTTTAAATAAGAATGAGCAGCTCGGTATTTTAATTGATCCAAATGCTTTAGAGGTAGTTTTTCAAGTTTCCAATCGGGAATTTTCGCGCTTGTTGGATACGAGGGGTGATATAATAAACCTACCAATTAGGGCAAAACTCGAGCTCGAGGATAAATCAATTATCATCAGTGGTAAGATTGAGAGGTCTGCAGCTGAGATTAGTAACGGTTCATCTGGTAGAAAAGTATTCGCAAGTTTGGATATAGTGGGAAGGAATATTCTACGACCAGGTGATTTCTTAACGGTTGAAATAGAGGAAGACGTCTTGAGGGAGGTTTCTTTGATACCTGCGAGTGCAATAAACTCTGACGGGAGTATATTATTAGTTAAATCGGACAAACGGCTCGAGGAAAGTAAGTTAAGGGTGTTGAGAGGTCAAGGAAACAAAATTGTTGTAGCAGATGCACCGGTAAATGGTGAATATATAGTTGAACGATCGGCTCAGCTGAGTGCTGGAATTAAAGTCAACCCTATTTCGAAAACGTCCGACTCTTTTAGCAATGTGGAGTCGGTTGAAGAAAAGGAAATTGAGTTAGAACCTGAACGTTTGAAAAAATTAATTTCTGCAGTTGAGAATAATCCATGGATTCCTAAAGATGTTAAGAAGGGAATTTTGGAAAAGCTGAATATGGAAAAAGTACCATTGAAATTGGTAATGCGCCTGGAGAAGCAAAGTGCAGGTAAATAAAATGCAGTTAGTATCAAATTCTATTTTTAGTGGCTTAGTCCGTTATTTTGTGAGGCATGGAACCGCTGCAAATTTGCTTTTAGCCGTTATGATTGTTCTTGGGCTGGTAGCTATTTCAAAGATACGCGCACAGTTTTTTCCTGATGTGGTTATAGAAACTATTAACGTATCCGTAAAATGGCCTGGAGCTGGTTCTGAAGACATAGATAATTCGATTGTCTCTCTACTAGAACCGGTTTTAATTAGTTTAGACTCAGTTGATAGAATACAATCGGTGTCTCGCGAAGGTGCTGCTAAAATTTCGATAGATTTTTTAGCTGGTTCTGACATGGCTAAGTCGATGGAAGATGTCAAAGGCGCAGTAGACTCAGTGCAGAATTTTCCAGAAAACATGGATGAAATAAAAATTAATCGGCGGATTTGGCGTGATAGAGTAACTAATGTAGTTATTTCTGGTGATGCATCTTTAGAACAGCTAAGTAAATTTGCAAATGAATTTTCTAATAAGCTGTTCCGGCAAGGTGTCAGTAAAGTAGAGATAAAAGGAATTAACGATCCCATAATAAGGGTATTAGTTAATCAAAAAAGTTTAATCAAATACAAGCTATCACTTTCTAATATTGCTAAGGCAATAGGAGCCGAGGCGGAAGAACGGCCTGCTGGTGAGGTTTCAAGTTCGGCAACAAGACTTCGAACCGGTGTGGCAAAGAAATCAGTGGATGAAATTAGAAATATAATAGTAACTTCATCTTCTGACGGATCAAATATTATTATTGGAGATCTAGCTGAGCTTGATTATGAGGGACTTGGTAGTAGCTTGGCATATTTTAAAGATCAGAAGCCTGCAGTAGTTGTGAGAGTGGATCGGAATGTAGATGGTGATGCGATAAAAATTCAGAGGCTAGTTCAGGAGACGGCAGATGAAATGCAGATCACTATGCCAAAAGGTGTTTTTATAGAGTTGTCAAGCACTAGAGCCGAAGCTATAACAAATCGCTTAAATATTCTTTTAAAAAACGGAATTCAAGGGCTTTCTCTTGTCATTGCGCTGCTTTTAATTTTTTTAAATGTTCGAACTGCCTTTTGGGTAGCCGTAGGAATTCCTGCAGCAATGATGGCAGCGTTAGCACTGATGTATTTTGTTGGTCTAACTTTAAATATGATTTCCTTGTTTGCGCTTATTTTATGCTTAGGAATAGTAGTAGATGATGCTATTGTTGTAGGGGAGCATGCTGATTTTAGAGCTAGAAAATATTTTGAGGAACCCGAAATAGCTGCAGAGAATAGTGCCATAAGAATGGGTATGCCGGTGTTTACTGCGACTTTAACGACTATACTGGCTTTTGGAGCATTGGTGGTTATTGGTGGGAGGTTTGGTAGTTTGATTGCTGATATTCCTTTTACGGTAATTGTGGTATTAATCGCATCTTTGGTAGAATGCTTCTTGATTTTACCAAATCACATGGTTCATGCATTAAAAAACAGATTAAAAGCCGTAAGTTGGTATGATTTACCCTCATATTATTTTAACCTGGGTTTTGCAAAAATATCTAATACGGCTTTTCGGTCAATTACAAAGGTTTCTATTTCGTTAAGGTATCCATTAATAGCAGGCGCATTTGCCTTGCTGGCTGTTTCAGCATCATTGCTTATCTCCGGAGAAGTGAAATGGCGGTTTTTTAATGCTCCGGAAACGGGTAGAATTACTGGTAATATTGCTATGTTACCATTAGCAAATAGAGACGATACTTTAGAGATGCTTTCAGAGTTAGAAAGAGCGATTATTCAGGTTGGTAAAGATTTTCAATCTGAGCATTCGAAAAACCCTGTGACTTTTGTTTTGACTGAAGTTGGAGGCACTTCTGGTCGAGGAATTTCGGGAACAGAAAATAAAGATAAAGATCAACTTGGATCTGTTTCTGTTGAATTAATCGATGCTGATTTACGACCATATTCCTCGTATGCAGTGATTGGGGCTCTTCAGGATGAGGTGCGTCGTCACCCGTTACTTGAAACGCTTAGTTTTAGGAACTGGGCTTCGGGACCAGGAAGTGATAGTTTATCAGTAGATATTCTTGGCTCTGATCCACTTACTTTGAAAAATGCGGCAGAGTTTTTAAAGGGCCAGCTGTCGTCGTTCTCTGAGGTTTCTGGTCTGGAAGATAGCCAGCCTTATGACAAGAATGAATTGATTCTTCAGCTTACACCATTTGGTTCATCTTTAGGTTTCACGATTGATATGATTGGAAGTGAGCTTTACGCCAGGCTAAATGGTATCCAGGCAGCAATCTTTCCGGATGGAACTAAAACATCAAAGGTAATTGTTTCTTTAAACGACGATGATTTGAAAGCAGATTTTTTGGCAAAGACATATTTAAATACGCCTGAGGGAGGTTTGATTAATTTGGGAGATATCGTTACTGTTTCGTCGAAGAACGGCTTTGCTTCAATTAGACGTGAAAACGGAGTTCGAACGTTGTCAGTAACGGCAGATCTGTCGGAAGACGACCCCGGGCAAGCGGCATTTATTTTAACTACTTTACGCAATAAAATTTTGCCTTCTCTAGAAGAGAAATTTGGAGTTAGTACTGAATTAGGTGGTTTAGCTGAGCAAGAAAAGTCCTTTTTGAATGATGCACTAATTGGTTTTTCACTTTGTATTTTAGGTATTTTTCTTGCCCTAACTTGGGTATTTCAAAGCTGGTTCCGTCCGTTGGTCATTATGGCAATAATTCCATTTGGTTTTATCGGTGCCATTTGGGGGCACTATGCCTGGGGAGTGCCATTATCTATGTTTAGCGTTATTGGATTGATAGGTATGACTGGAATTATAATAAATGACTCCATTATTCTCATATCTACTATAGATGAGTATTCTAAGGATAGAGGAGTTATTCCCTCAATTATCGATGCAACAGTTGATAGGCTTCGAGCAGTCTTACTTACAACATTGACTACGGTTATTGGCTTAATGCCTCTTCTTTATGAAGCATCCAGAGATGCTCAGTTTTTGAAACCAACCGTTATTACATTAGTTTACGGTCTTGGTTTTGGTTTTTTCATTGTTCTATTTCTGGTTCCAGCTTTTGTAGCTATTCAACTAGATTTTTATGGATGTTTAAGGTCTCTTCGAAGGCTTAGTTCTGGTAAGCACTTCCCGAGGCGGATTAAGTTATATGTATTTCTGAGTGTTGTTCTTTTACTATTTAGTTATTCTATTGGGTTTGGGACGTTGATTTTTAACCTTCCGGAATGGTCTCTTTTAGAGTTGCTTTTGCCTAATATTCCAATTTATCTGAGTAGTTCATTATCTATTCTAATTTCAATGGGTATCATTTTGATAACAGGGATCGTTATGTTTAGAACGGTTTTTCAAAGGATTTAAATTTATTCATGATGGACAGCCCTTAAATTCAAAACTTTCTTTGGAACCAACCGTTGTAAGGGTAACTAATGAACGCTCAAAAGCTAGAAAGGAGTCAGAAAAATGTTTTAGATTAGCGTTCAGTGTTAGTTCACTATTATTAGTTTCACTGGTTTGATCCATAATCCACATTTTTGACGAATTATATTCTAAAATTCCGAATTCTTGATTTGACGTAGATGCTTTAAATTTAATTTTATACTTCAATAAAAGACCTTTATCTGTTCTTTCAAGTGTGCAACTCACAGAGTCGGTGAGGTTGACTGGTGCTAATACTGGCGACGAGCTTGCAAAATCAAGTATTCTATCTTTTTCGTCTGAGGTACCGGTTCCGTTTATTACTTTTCTTAATTGGAAATGTTTTAGGCTGCAGAGATTTTTGCATATGCCAATGGATAAATTTAGCACAAGCGAATTTTCAGCATTTTGCTGTTTTGGTGTTGCAATAAAGGGTATGATAACCTGTTCCGAATATCCGAAGCTAGTGTTGTCAACGGATAAAATTTTCTGTGGCTTTGGCCACAGTAATTCAATTGAGGCTAAGTTTGCCGATTGTGACCAATCAAATTGTGGAATTACTCCAAAGTTACCCGGGTTCCTCCAGTAAGTTTTCCATCCTTTAGCTAATTTTATTTCTATGCCACCTATCACTTCACCGTTAGCATTACTCCAGCCATCAATTATTCTAGCAGAAACCTTTTCTGTTTTGTTCTGATTTTCTTCATCATTCGGATAAGAAAACTGAAAAGAGGACACAAAAAAAAAGAGTAATAAAGTACAAAGTGAAAACGATTTTATATACATCACCCCTGTCTTTTGTTGAATTTCCTATTAAAATCTGAAATTAAAAGTTGACTTAAATAAAATTGCTGCAAATATTTTCACATGGATATGCAAGACTCGGTCTCTAACTCTTATAGCGGTAAGTTGCTTTTGGCAACTCCAACTATGGTAGACGTTAGATTTTTTAAAGCAGTAATTTTTTTATGCTCTCACTCTACGCAAGGTGCTATGGGAGTTATAATTAATAAGCCTTCAGTTGATATACGCTTCATTGATCTTTTAAAACAGCTAAAGATAAATTATGTCGAAAAGTCGTCATATCCGACTATCTACTACGGAGGGCCAGTTGAACACGGCCGAGGCTTTGTGGTTCACTCTTCAGATTATTCTGACTCTAAGACAACGGTACAGATAAATGAATATTTTTGCTTAACAGCGACTCTTGATATAATAAACGATATTGCTGAAGGGTGCGGTCCTCTTAAACGTATTCTTACCTTGGGATGTGCTGGATGGGCGCCAGGGCAATTAGAACATGAAATTTCGTCAGATAGTTGGATTGTGTGCGACTCTAATATTGAGCTCTTATTTGAAACCGAATATGAAAAAAAATGGGAAAAAGGACTGGCTTCGTTAGGTATTAAACCATCTCATTTATCTTCATTCGGGGGCTCGGCTTAATCCCTTGGAGCTGAAGCTCGAGCTAAGCGGTCATTGATTGTTACACCAAGCTCTTTATTTGGAATTGGGGCTACTGCTATCCTCGTTTTCCCCAATGACTGGCACAGGTCGTCTAAATCGGCCAAAGACGAAAATAACTTTGTGCCTGCTTCAGTTATGTTAGACGATATAGACAATGAAATTCCCTTTGCACCATTCGGAACTTTGCCAAAAGCTAAATATACTTCATCCTTGGTCGGAAACCTAGCGTTAAGACGCAAGCTAGCGTTTGGAGCATAATGTGATACCATTTGGCCAGGTGAAGTAATGTTTTTGGAGACTTTGATTTCTACACTTTGCTGGAGCAATCTTTCGATCACCGTTATGTTTAAGCCACCCGGCCTGAGTAAAAGTGGTAAATTATCTTGACATGATATTATTGTGCTTTCGAGACCAATCGAACAATTCCCTCCATCTATTATTCCTGATACTTTTCCATAAAGATGAGCCAGAGTATCTTTGAGCCGAGTAGTACTAATTTTGCCTGAGATATTTGCCGATGGAGCTGCAAGAGGACCACCAAATTGACTTAGCAGATTTAATGCCACTTCATGTTTGGGTACGCGTAGAGCAACAGTTTCTAAGCCAGCCGTAACTAACCTTGATAGACAATTGTTGTCTTTTAGTGGAAGAATTAAAGTTAAGGGGCCTGGCATGAGCTTGTCAATTAGCACTTTAGCGGTTTCATTAATTTCTGCATACTTTGTTATGAGTTCTTTATTAGCAAGATGAACTATTAAAGGGTTACATTTGGGCCGATTTTTGGCAGCAAAAATTTTTTCTATTGCTGAATTTGAGTTTGCGTCTGCTCCGATTCCATAAACAGTTTCTGTAGGAAAAATTATAGTTCCTTTTTCTTTGAGGATTTGGACTGCTTTGGAGATTCCCGCATCATTGGATTTAAGCAGTTCGGTTTTAACTTTTTCAACAGCCATTTAAATATTTGCCTTTGCAGTATTTGTAATACCTTATAGTATCAGGTAATGTTTAGCAAAGAGTTCCTATGGAAATATTATTATGGCAAAATACTCAGCTCCCTTAGATGAAATCCGTTTTCTCTTGTATGATGTCTTCAAGGTAGCTGAGTTAGTTTCGGAGCTGTCAAATGAGGTATTAGAAACAGAAATTACTGGTTCGATCTTGAGTGAATGTGCCAAATTATGTGAAAACACTCTCTCGCCACTTAATCAAGCTAGCGATTTGACCCCTCCTGTACTTGAAAATGGATTTGTACGTTGTACCCCGGGTTTTAAGAACGCATATAAAAAACTTTCGGAAGGCGGATGGATTGGTATGGGCGGTAGTCCTAAGTATGGTGGTATGGGTTTGCCTAGGATAGTGATAAGTTGCTTAAATGAAATGATGGGTAGTGCATGCCTTTCCTTAGCGCTTAATCCCCTTATGACACAAGGACAAATAGATGCTCTTTCCTGTCATGCAAATGACGAAATAAAACAAAATTTCTTACCAAATCTTATTTCTGGCAAATGGTCAGGTACTATGAATTTAACTGAACCAAGTGCTGGTTCAGATGTTGGGGCGCTCAAGACTAAAGCAGTTCCGCTTGGGAATGGAGAGTATTTAATTAGTGGGCAGAAAATTTATATAAGCTGGGGCGATCATGACCTGTCTGAAAATATTTGCCATTTAGTCCTTGCTCGCTGTGTAGACAGTCCTGAGGGTTCAAAGGGCATTTCGTTATTCATCGTACCTAAATTTATTTCTAAAGAGGAAAAAATTGTTTTAAACCATGTGGAAACTATTTCTTTAGAAAAGAAAATGGGGCTCCATGGTTCTCCAACAGCAATAATTCAATATACGGAATCCAAGGGTTGGATAGTTGGTCAAGAAAACAACGGTATGGCCGCTATGTTTACAATGATGAATAATGCTAGGCTGGGAGTCGCTGTGCAAGGATTGTCTCAATGTGAGATTTCTACCCAACACGCTATCAAATATGCGAAAGAGAGGGTACAGGGTAGATCTTCAAAACCTGGTGGCTCGGGCAAAATAGTAGATCATCCTGACGTCCGTCGGAATCTTTTAATTATGAAAAGTTTAACCTCCGCAGTTAGGGCAATATGCTATGACACAGCAATTTCCATTGATTTGAGTTCTACAGTATATGGTGATTATTACAAATCCAAAGCGGCGTTTATGATACCCATAGCGAAAGCTTTCTCTACTGATATCGCCTGTGAGGTAACGCAATTGGGAGTCCAGGTTCATGGTGGTATGGGATATATTACTGATACAGGTGTCGAGCAATTTTATCGCGATGCTCGTGTGACGTCAATTTACGAGGGTACGAATGGAATTCAGGCGATAGACCTCGTTGGTAGAAAAATGATAGACAATGGAATTACAGCTAAGAATATAATTGGTGAAGTCGATAAAACGATAGAACAAGCGTTAGTGAAGGAAGAAAACCTAAAAGAATTGGGTGAAATCCTCAATATGGCTAAGCTCAATTTGGTTGAAGGCTTAGACTGGATGTTATCCAAAAAAGATATGAATGATAGATTTTCTGGGGCGTCACCTTTTTTAAAGGCTTTCGGTTATGTTTTGGGGGGACATTATTTGCTCAAAGCTGCGATGGTTTCAAATAATGAAAATAGAGCTGGACTAGCAAAGTTTTATATGCGTCAGATTTTACCTAACAGTCAATCTTCGGTTTTGGCCGCTTGTTGCGATGCAGAGATGCTTTACAACATAAGTATCGAGAGTTAAAGATTTTGGGCGACTTTGTAGAAAAAAGAATTGCATTCCCTTTCGAGAAAATTCCTGAGACGGGGGTCATTTTGGAGGTAGCGGATAACGTTTTTTGGGCTAGAATGCCTCTACCTTGGGTATTAGATCACGTGAATGTCTATATTTTGGAAGGTTTAGATGGCTTAACAATAATTGATACTGGATTGAACTCGGAGGTGTGTAAATCGGCCTGGACTAATATTTTTGAAAACCATTTCCATGGAAAACCAGTCAAGAGGTTACTTGTAACTCACCATCACCCTGATCATGTCGGTCTTGTAGGCTGGTTTGTCAAAGAGTTTGATGTCGAATTGATGATGTCTAGGAGCGCATATTTGATGGCTCGAATGCTTACGCTTGATCATCAAGAGAAACCATCGAAAGAAACAATTCGTTTTTGGAAACGGGCTGGAATGGATACAAGAATATTAAAGGCCAGGCTCAATGAGCGACCTTTTAATTTTTCTGATAGTGTGGCGCCAATTCCGTCCGGCTTTATGAGCTTAATCCAGGGTGAGGAATTAAATTTGGGTGGTAAAAGATGGCGCGTTGAGTTTGGGCAAGGTCATGCGCCCGATCATATAACTCTTTGGGGTGTTGACGACAGTATAGTGATAGCTGGGGATCAGATAATTCCAAGTATCTCTTCTAATCTAGGAGTTTATGCAACTGAACCATTTGCGGATACCGTGGGTGGATGGATAAGTACCTGCAAGAGGTTTTATGAGCTTGCCATTCATGATTATCTTGTTTTACCTGGACACAAATTGCCTTTTCATGGATTACGGCTTCGTGTTTCTCAATTGCTAGAAAATCACTACTCTGCGTTATCAAGAGTCGAAGATAAACTTTCTGAAGGAAATTATAGCGTATCAGATTTGTTGTGTACTATCTTCGGTCGTAAAATAAATGCCGATGAGTATGGGTTAGCTTTGGCCGAGGCTATTGGTCATGTAAATTATTTTAGGAGACGGGGTCGTTTATCTTGGGAGGAGCGGTCTGATGGAGCACTACTGTATAGTATTAGTAAAACGAAGTCATTTTAAGCTTTTTGTTTTGAACAAAGTATGCCAAAAGAAAGTTAATCAAAAATAATTCAATAGGAAAAATTTATGGACGATCACGAACATGGGAAAATGGATATAACTGAACAAGAAAAAGCCTACTCAGGTTTTGTAAAGTTCGGAATTTATTTGGCCGTATTCTCGATATTTGTCCTAGTTTTTTTAGCACTATTTAACTCATAGACAAGAGACTTTTTCTTAACTAGCAAATTTCGATATACTCAGATACCGCTTTCACGTTGAAGCTTTTTTCGAGCTAGCTTGCGGGCACGTCTGACAGCCTCAGCTTTCTCTCTTGCGCGCTTTACGGACGGTTTTTCAAAATGCTGCTTGAGTTTCATCTCTCTGAATACTCCCTCGCGTTGAAGCTTCTTTTTGAGAACTCGCAACGCTTGATCAACATTATTGTCTCTCACTTGTACTTGCACGCTTTAATCCTTTATGATTAATAGAAAGTATCATATAACGACATACTTAAGATATGTCTAGAGTAATAAATTATTTTGTCAGGGACTAGCCTATGAAAGATATCGAAAAAAATTTACATGATGAGAGTATCATTAAACAAAAGATGCTGGAGGCTATGCTTAAACATGTTGTTTTTGATGGTTGGTCAGAAACTAGTTTTAGAAATTCTATAATTGAAAATGCCTATGATATCTCTGCTGTGACCAGAATCTTTCCGAGGCGTGAAATTGATTTAGCATTGTACTTCCATACTTTTGACGATGAAATCGCATTTCATAAGATACAAACTAAGGAAGTTACTAGTTACAAAATCAGGGAAAAAATTATTATGGCTATTTTCACTCGGTTGGAGATTGCACATAAAAATAAAGAAGCAGTCCGAAGAAGTTTTGCAATGTTTTCACTACCATTTTATGTGTCTGATGGGGCTAAAGCAGTTTTAAATACTTCTGATGTCATTTGGAGAGCAATTGATGATCAAAGTGATCAATTTACATGGTATACGAAAAGGCTTAGTTTGTCCCTTGTATATTCATCATGTTTACTTTTTTGGCTAAACGATACAAGTAACGAATATGAAGAAACTCAAGCTTTTATTGAGCGTCGGGTGAACGATATTCTAAAAATAGAAAAGATTAAAAGTAAAGTGAAAGACTTAGGTCTATTTCAGCCTATTAATGAGTTTCTTGGATCAAAAAGCAGAAGTTTTGTGAAAAATAAAAGTGCTTTTCCTGGGGAAACATATTTTAGAAGCCAATCTGATTAATATGCGAGTACCTAAGCATATGAGCGTCATCGATTTCGATCATTATGGTGGACCCGAAGTTTTAGTTCGCAGAGAAAGGAACGTTCCAAAGCTTGAGTCGTACGAGGTGCTAATTAAAGTTTTTGCGGTTGGAGTTAATAGACCAGATATTATTCAAAGGATGGGGCACTATGCTCCTCCGGTCGGAGCAAGCGATTTGTTGGGTTTAGAGGCTTCTGGTGAAATTGTTGCAAGAGGTTCAAAGGTGTCCAAGTGGGAAATTGGTGAAAAAGTAACAGCCCTTTTACATGGAGGTGGATATGCAGAATTTGTATCAGTAAATGAGAAGCATTGTTTACCCATTCCCTGTGGCTTATCTATGATTGAGGCTGCGGGTTTGTGTGAAACATATTTTACCGTCTGGGCAAATATTTTTTCTCAAAAAGTTTTAAAATTTGGTGAAAGTTTTTTAGTGCATGGGGGATCAAGTGGGATAGGTATTGCTGCGATTCAGTTAGCAAAAATTTCTGGGGCACAAGTATTCACTACAGTAGGAAACGAAGAAAAGAAAAGATTTTGCGAGGCTTTGGGTGCAAAAATTTCGGTAAATTATAAAGAAACAGATTTCTTAGAAGTTTTTAAACAGTCTACTAAAAATATTGGTATTGATGTTATCTTAGATATGGTTGGAGGGTCGTATATTGAGAAAAATATTTCACTTCTGGCACGAGATGGTAGATTGATTATGATTGCATTTTTAGAAGGTTCAAAGGCAGAGATAAATTTTGTACGCTTAATGCTTAAGCGGCTGGTTATTACTGGTTCAACTTTACGATCGAGATCGGACTCTTTCAAGGCAAAAATAGCTGAGGAATTATACTCAAAGGTTTGGCCCTTGCTTGTTTCTGGTGAGATAAAACCAGTTGTAGACAAAGTTTTTCCTTTAAGTAGAGTTCGTGAAGCTCACTTGCATATGGAAAGTTCAAAGCATATTGGTAAAATTATATTAAATGTTGATAAGCCTTAAAAGCTCTTTTAGTTTTAAATTTTTATTCGTATATTGCATTTTAACGTTAGCCTATTGTAAACACTCTTTACTTGATGACACATTAAAATAAAAAAATTTAGGAGAAAATTAGGATGGCACTTCCTTTAATGCAAAAGGCAACGGCGGTTTGGCTTTTAGATAATACTGTACTTACTTTTAGCCAAATAGCAAAATTTTGTGGTCTTCATGAGTTGGAGGTAAATGGTATTGCTGATGGCGAAGTTGCAAACGGAATTCGAGGTATGGACCCTATAGCTAATAATCAATTGACAAGTGAAGAAATAAAGAGATGTGAAGGTGATATTAATGCTGACTTAAATCTTATGATTAACCCAGCTGCTATCGGGGAAGGAAAGCGACGTGGGCCGCGCTATACTCCACTTTCTAAGCGTCAAGATCGACCTGCTGCGATCGCATGGCTAGTGAAATTTCATCCAGATTTGACGGATGCCCAGATTTCTAAGTTGATTGGAACTACGAAGCCAACTATTCAATCAATTCGTAATCGTACGCATTGGAATATTACTAATTTTCAACCTATTGATCCCGTAACGTTAGGTTTATGTAAGCAGACAGAGCTTGATACAGTGGTTCTGAAGAACGCAAGCAAACAGACTAAGGCAAAAATCAAAGAGATTGAGAAGCCGGAAGAAAAATTAGTACCTGTTGAGAAATCTCTTTCTCTGGAGGATGATTTAAGAGCAGACTCAGTCATGGGCGATAGACCAGGAGAAAATTTAGAAGTTGATCCTGAAAGCTTGTTTAATTTGCCAAAGAGTGAATGACGTTCTTTTTCAGAAAATATCTAGTATGCTGGTTTTGTAATTCTATCTAATAATGATCTACCCCCATCAACGCAAATAATTTGTCCAGTTATAAAGTTAGAGGCATCAGAGGCCAGAAATAATACTGCTTCAGCTGCTTCAGCAGCTTCGCCAATTCTTCCTAACGGAGTTGACTCAACGATAAGATCGTGAAGGTCTAAGTCTTCTCGCATCATATCTCTTAGGCTAGCACTCATTACGCTTCCAATTCCTACCCCATTAACTCTAATGCCTTTGTTTGCAAGGGCAATAGCCATAGAGCGTGTGACTTGATTTAATGCTGCAGAGCTTACGGAGTAAGACATTGTCTCAGGATGGTTTCTATCAGCTGATATTGAACTTAAATTAATAATCTTCCCAATAATTTCTCCTGGTTCTGGATCTTTTTGTTGTGATAGCATCCTTTTCGATACAGCTTGGCTTATTCTTAAATTTACAGTCACGTTTTGGTTTATTAGGTGTTCAAACGCGTCTTCATTCGGGTTCAAGGGGTCAGATGGTAAAACTTGCCGACTTGCATTGACTAGTATATCAATTGACTCGAAATTATCAATTGTTGCAGCTAATAAATTATTTATAGTTAATTTTTCCCGAAGGTCGCCACAGAATGCTAGTGCTCTTCCACCCTTTTTTTCTAAAGCTGCTACTTCTTTCAACAAATTATCTTCATCTTTGTCGGCTAAAACTACGTTTGCCTTTGCATCTACGAATCTTTTGGCTATTGCTAAGCCAACCCCGTTAGCGGCGCCAGTTATAATTGCAGATTTTCCAACAAGTGAAATACCCATAAATTTTTATCCAATTTAGCAGTAAACTTTTACTGTTGATATATTTGTAACCATAAGTTTAGAGACCCAATTTTGGACGTTCAGACTTGTAGACTTTAAATAGTTTATTTTTTTCAATCAAGCTAGTTTTAAAGAAGTGTTTTTTTAAAGTATTTTCATATGGCAAGTGGATATTTGCAACCAACCAAAATATTCCTTTTTTTGTTAGCATAGTACTGGCTTTTTCAATAAACCTAATACCTAAAACACTATCAGTTTTTCTTTCATTATGAAAGGGAGGATTACAAACGATCGTATCAAATTTTATTTTCTTTGGTTCATATGTTAGGATGTCTACCCACTCGAAAGTTGCCCTTTCATCTGAAACATTTATTTTTGAAATTTGAAGTGCGTAATAATTTATTTCATAAAGGGTAATTGTTGTGATTTGCTGAGAGGATTTTAAAGCTTCCGCACTTAAATACCCCCAACCTGAACCAAAGTCGGCTACACATCCTTTTAGGTGACCTCTTGAAACTTCTGCTAAAAATCGAGAGGCGGGGTCGATTTTTGACTCTGAGAATACTCCAGGAATTGTCACATAATTTGATTCTATTTTCTTAGGGTTACCCAGGTTTTCCCACATATTAATTATGTTTGGCAAGACTTGGGGTTTTTTGAGTGAAACAAGTTTTCCATGTCCTTTGGCAAAAATGCTCTCAAGAACGAAATATTTTTTTAACTGATTTATTATACTGTCAATACCATTTTCTTTTTGTCCTTCAATAATTAATGTCTTTTTTTGTTTCAGAAATCTGAACGCTTTTGAAATTAAAAAAAAACTTTCACTCTTTGAACGAGGTATGCTTAGTATCACCAGGTCATAATATTTTTCGCCGTAAATACCGATTTTTATTCCGCAAGCTTTTGCCTTATCAGAAATATCCTTTTGTGAGTGAATTAGGCTTAATTTTTTTTGATCATCTGGAAAAACTTCTTCTGGTTTATTACAACCTATTAAAAGAGTTGAAGTATAATTTGACTGATCTAATACGCCTTTTTGGCAAGCATAGTTAAGTCTCAGGAGAGTGCTCATTGTTAACGCTTATTCTTTTTCCATTTTACATTGCAGAGGGTGCTGGTTACGCTGAGCATAATCCATCACTTGCGTGACTTTTGTTTCTGCGACTTCATTGGAATAAACGCCTACAACAGCCAGACCCTTCTGATGCACATCCAGCATTATTGAAATAGCTTTCTCTCGTCCTATTTTGAAAAATTTCTCTAGAACATGTACCACAAATTCCATTGGGGTAAAATCATCATTTAGTAGCAAAACTTTGTACATCGGTGGTTTCTCAGTTTTACTTTTTGTTTTTGTAATAACTAAAGTATCATTATTTGTATCGTCACTCATTGGCTTTTTTGTCATCTCTTTTTTTTTAAATAAGTACTGATCTTATACTATGTAAATCAAATTAGGAAGAGGGCAAAGGTTCTCAATAAAAAAAAATTGAGTAAATTCATTGATCAAGTTTTTTTTTGAAAGCGCAGTACACTCGGTAAATAACGTCAAAAAATGTAAATTGCGTAAACAATTGCTTGAGTGAAAAAATTCCCAATAAATATATAGATTAGTGGAAATAAATATTTTAAGATTTTCTTATGTTAGTTATCGGAAATACATATATAGTAGGCACATTTTGAAATTGTTTTTAGATGGGTACGTAGCCGATGAGGCTTTCAAGATTATTCAAAATTAAATTATTAGCGAAATTTTTTTTCCCTAGTATTTTTTGCCTTTCTCTCTTGCTCTCTGAAGCTTCAGGCTATCCATATGCAACA
>MDTB01206934.1_pt1 | contig 16881 bp, 18 predicted proteins | sample 811161 | NCBI WGS metagenome assembly MDTB01 (sample SAMN05326650, study PRJNA326480) | marine metagenome | isolation source: seawater | place: Mediterranean Sea | collected 2009
CATTTAATGTAAATGATGCAGCAACTAAGTCTAAATTTGATAACCTCTACGGTTGTAGAGAATCTTTAGCAGATGGTATTAAACGTTCCACGGAGATAATGCTTGCTGGAAAAACAGTAGTTGTTTGCGGTTATGGAGATGTAGGTAAAGGTTCAGCACAATCAATGAAGTCATATGGCTGTAAGGTCATTGTTACAGAAATAGATCCAATATGTGCACTGCAAGCAGCGATGGAAGGATTTGAAGTGAGAAGATTAGAAGATGTTTTAAACAGAGGAAATATTTTTGTAACAACTACAGGTAATAAAGACATTATTACATTAAAACATATGAAGAAAATGAAAGATCAAGCTATTATTTGTAATATTGGACACTTTGATAATGAAATTCAAGTAGAAGCGTTAAATAAGTCAAATGCTAAAAGAGATCAAATAAAACCTCAACTTGATAGATATACTTTTAAAAATGGTAGGCAAATATTTATTTTGGCGGAAGGTAGACTAGTTAACTTAGGATGTGCAACAGGCCATGCAAGTTTTGTAATGTCAACTTCATTTTCCAATCAAGTTTTAGCTCAAGTTTTTTTAGCAAAAAATAAACCTGCAACCGGCATTTATGATTTGCCAAGAAAACTAGATGAAGAAGTAGCTAGAATTCATTTAAAACATCTTGATGCAGATTTAACAAAACTCACAAAACAACAGGCGAAATACATAGGTGTTAGTGTTAATGGTCCATTTAAAAAAGATGAATACAGATACTAGGGATTAGGATTTATAAAATATGTCACGAATAATTGCACTTTTGTTAATATTATTAATACTCCCTTTATACTGCTTAATTGCATTTATAGTCTATATTTCAGATGGATTACCAATTTTGTATGTTCAAAAAAAACTTGGTTTAGATCACAAAGAGTTTGATCTCTATAAATTTAGAACTATGAAAAAAAATACTCCTGAAATTCCAACCGAACAAATGGATGACTCATCAAACTATATAATAAAATTTGGTCTTTTTTTGAGAAAGTTCAGCTTAGACGAACTACCTCAATTTTTAAATGTATTAAAAGGTGACATGAATTTTGTAGGGCCAAGACCATGCATGTCATCGAATGAAGAAATCGTTAAAAAACTTAGAGAAGAAAAAAAAATTCATAAAATTAAGCCTGGTATTACAGGATGGGCTCAAGTAAATGGAAGAGACTTAAATTCATTTAAAAATAAAGTAGAGCTTGATCATTATTATTTATTAAATAGAAGTGTATGGTTAAATTTTAGAATTATCCTTAAAACTGTTTTTGTGGTACTAGTCCAACGAAATATTAAACATTAAAGTTGAATTTGCTTTACATTGGTCCAATCTATAGAATTTTCTGCTGTTTTTAAGTCGACGAAATCAAAATCCACTATAAGTTGTTCTAATTTCATCATTGAACTTTTTAAACCATAATAAGACTTAAATTTTCGCAATAAAGATAAATCATTAATCATGGGCTGGGCTGGATCAAAGTCTCTAGGATGAAAATAAGTCATGTTGTATTTACTTTGACTCATTAATTTCTTAATAATGAATAAAGGAAGTAATCTGAAATATCCACCTCCAGAAAAAATAATTTGTCTACCAATAAAATTGAATGTATTAATAGGAAATTCTTTTATACTTCCAATATCAAGACTAACAATACTTGGCTCAGCATATCCATAATTTGAGAACCCTCCATGAGCTCTCTTAGCAGGAAAAATACTACAATCAATTTCAATGCCATTTTTAATCAACTCATTAAAAACCCATAAATTTTGTTTTTTTATAGAAAAACCTGGAGCTCTATATATTTTAATTTTTTTACCAATAATATTTTCTAATAAATCAATTGATTTTTTTAAGTCCGTAGCAAATTCGTCTTTAGACTGTTTATAAGCGAGCTGGTGCATATTAGAATGAGTGCCAATTTCATAGCCCATTGAATTGATTTTCTTAATAATATGAGGAAATTTTTTTGCAACCCATCCTAAACAAAAAAATGTGGCATTTTGGTTTTTATCATGAAGAAGAGAAAATATTTTATCCATGTTTGCTTCCAACCTATATTCATAATTGTTCCACTGTTTTTCATTTTTTGTCGAATCATGATCTAGAATATGAAACCACTCTTCAATATCAAAAGTTAGAATATTCATCAGAAAAATCTTTTTCCTTTATTATAAAAATCTTTTACATCAGAACGTTTTGGGAAAGAATAATAAGTTTTTTCGGAATCGTCATTTTCAATTAAATCAATATTATCATTTTCAATTAAATCAATTGCTTCAGCAATGGCATCCATACCTATTTTCTTTGTTATTTTGATTAATTGTTGTTGTGTTAAATCATTAATTTTAACTTTCTTTTGTACAATTATAGGTCCACTATCAATACCTTCATCAACAAAAAAAACACTAACACCAGTGAATTCTTCATTATTTTTTAAAACCCAAAAAGAGGGCATTAATCCTCTATATTTTGGTAGTAGTGCTGTATGGAGGTTTATACAACCTTTTTTTGCTAAATTAATAATAGGTTTTTTAAATATTTCATTTCCTAAGACAGACACTAATAAATCAGGTTTAAATTCTTGAATTATGCTAATTGATTCAGGATGATTTATATGCTTTTTTAAATTTGCTTCAGAAATATTATTTTCTTTTAGAACGTTTTTTACTTTAGAATTTTTATCAAAAATATTTTTTAAATATTTAAAACTATAGAAAAGAAAAAATTTAATTCCAAAAACATCATATGTCCTTTTAGCTTTATCTATAAAAGATTCTTTTTTACCAAAAGGCGATGGGCTAGTGACAACTGCTCCTATAATTTGTGAATGTTTTGGTAAAATTTTGATTAAATATCTTAAATTTTCAGCTAAAAAGAAGGGTTCATTTTGAGTGATAATTAATATTCTCATTTTATATTTTAATATCTACAAAATATCGAATTTTATTCATTATAATATTCTTCAATTACATTGATAACGTTATAAGTGTGATTAAATCCGGTAATACACTCCGATGGTTGTTTAATATATTCAATGAAATGTTTAATCTCATTTGTTAATGGTGATATATTTTTATCAAATTCTATTTCTTTAAATTCATTATTAATATGATTATAATTTGAATCAATATTGATGTCATATAATAATATTTTTTTTGAAACATCATCAAAAATAATTGTTTTCTTTGTTCCCACAATAGTTAATGATCTAATTTTCTTAGGATAGTACCAGCTGACATCAATTTGAGCATAAACATTATTTTTATATTCAAGATGAGTTGAGGAAAAGTCGTCATAAGGACTAAATGTGTAATTTGATTGATTTTTAATCATTTTAGTATGTTGCTGATCATTAAGAAAAAACTGAATAAGGCTAATGTCATGTGGTGCGAGACTTAAAAAAACATCAATATCTTTTCTCATTATTCCGAAATTAAGCCTTTGGCTATGAATAAACATAATTTTACCGATGAGTCCATCATCAATAATATCTTTTATTTTTCTAATAGCTGGATTGTACAAATACGTGTGCCCTGACATTAGCACTAAATCATTTCGTGCAATTTCATTTAATTGTTTTAATTCATCTAAAGATTCAACCATTGGTTTTTCGACCAAAACATGGATATCATTTTCTAAACATATTTTTGCAATTTCAAAATGTGTTGATGGAGGAGTTGCTATTACAGCTCCGTCTATGTTTTTATTTTCAGCTAAAGCATCAGAAAAAGAATGATAAAAATTAACATCAGAATAGTTATTCATTAAATCAGTATAGCTTTCAAAAAAAGGATCTACAACAATCAATGCAGTAACTTTATCATTATTTGATAACTCTCTTAAATGATTTTTACCCCAATATCCAATACCAAACAATACTATTTTCATAAAATATTATACAAATTATTGATAGAAATAAAAAAACCTTTATTCTAAAAAATTTGATCTAAATGATTTTTCATTAACCTAATACTAGCATAATCATTAATAAGCTTATTACTTTGCAATCTGCAATCATTTATTTCATTAAAATTAAGATTAGTTAAAGAATTTATTGTTTTTGAAATAGATTTATCATCATTAAAATTTGCTATATATTTATTTTTAAGGTTTTTAAGTATTGAAAACTTATCAAAAGGTCCCAATATTAAAAGTGGGATTTTCGCATATAAATAATCAAACATTTTTAATGATGCAATTCCGTACTTATAGAAATCCTTTTCAGGAAAACTAACAATTCCAAAAGAACACTTCTTGAGGATACTAAATAAGTATGATTTATTTTTAACATCAATAAAAAATAAATTTTGTAATTCATAATCATTTTTAAGTTGAATAGCTTTTTCTTTATAATCTCCTTCGCCCATTAAAATTATTGCTGTATCCTTTTCTACAAATTTCAAAGACTTAATGATATTATCTAAGCCATAGTAATGGCCTATTGTTCCTGCATAAATTCCGACATTTTTAAATGATTTAAAGATGTTAAGATGGGGTTGCTCTAATTTCACCATCTTATAATTATTATCATAATATTCTGTATCTATTACCTGGGGAATATATTCGTATCTTTTGAATTGGATTTTATGATCAGCTAAATATCTTTCGTAGTTTGGCAAATTACTGATTACTAAGTCAGATTTTTTATGAAGAAATAGTTCAATTGCTCTTAATATTATTGCTAAAACATTAAACTTTGATAAGTTATGAACAGTAACTTGTGTTAATGGCCAAATATCCCTTATTTCTAGAATGAATTTTGATGAAGTCTTAATAGAATAAATGTATGAAACAAAACATGTAAATAAATCTGGACTACTAGCTAATATATAATCAGCTTTTGGAAGTCTTTTTTTAAAAAATAAAAAACTAAAAAGGTTAAAAGCAAAGCCAAGCATTCTTAAAGATTTTGAAAAAAGACTTTTTGAATTGATAACAGGTTCATCAACAAAAAAATAATTAATATTATTGATTATTTTAGAATCACTATCAATTTTCTTTGTGCTTTGATAGTTTTGTTTTGAAGTTATTATTGAACAGTCAAAATTTTTTTCATTAAAATATCTAGCAAAATAATAGTGCCTTAAAGAATAATCAGCATATTTTGGAATACCAGCAAAATGATTTACAATTAATATTTTCAAATTATTTCCATGAATATTAATTATCTAGTTAATCGCCTAATGGTATGATGAAATCTTTCTAAAAATTTAAATAATTTTATACTAAATGGAGAGTAAAGAGATGCAGATTTTGGTTTATCAGCCATAATTTTTTTGAAATCTTCATTATTCAGTTCCAACTTCTTCAAGAAAAAAATCATGTCTCTATTCATAACATTAGTATCACCATATGTATTATCCATTTTTAATTTATTTATGGCTTCTTCTCTTTTCATTTGCTTAGATATAATTAAAGAAGAAAAATGTGCTTTTCTTTTATCAATATTAAACTTTTCAGGTAAAATGTATCCTTGAAAAAATCTTGTTATTATTGATTCATAATGTTTATATCTATAGGGCTTGTATCCGACTTCTTTTTCTAAAATACTTATCGCTTTACTTTTATCAAAATCTATAAAATTAAGAATAGGTATAAACTTAATTTTCTTAATCAAAAAATAATAAAAATATTCAGTCATTGAAATTGTTGGGAGTGATTTAATTTTGTCTTTTGGATAAAATTTTCGAACTATCGCTTTGATTATATATTTGTTTTTATTGTCTTCCATCCAGCTAGTAGGCATTATACCTTCAGTAGCAGTATTACTTCCATTAATTATATATTTTATTTTATGTTTTGAGGCTGTTTTAATCAGTAAAGCATTTATAGCATGATCTGTTGCAATTTCCAAATTATTAATTGATGACTTTAATAAAGCTTTTTGGATATGCTTAAATTCATTCCAATCAATTACATGTGTAACAAGATCAATTTCAAGTATATCCAAACAGTTTTTAATATTTTGAACAGCCAATTCTGAATTCCAACCATTATCAAGATGTACTGCTAATGGATTTAGCTTGAGAATCTTCTTTATATAATAAGCTACATAAGTACTATCCACACCTCCACTGACACCAATGACGCAATCATATTTATTTTCATTTTTATTTTTATTTATTTTTTCAATTAAAGTATTTAGATAGTCTGAATAATTATGTTTTTCAAGAATGATTCTTTTTAAATGAGCCTTACAATATTGACATTGTTGATTTTTATCAAAAATAATATCGGGAACAGAAGAGTCCATAACACAAAAAGAACATATAGTATTTTTATTAAGGCTCATTATGGTAACAATGTATTCTTTTTTTCAAATGATGGGTAGTTAATTAAAACAGCATTATGAGGTCCGTGGTAAACAAAAATACTTCCTGCAGCAATTGCAGAAGCATTTGTTTTTTTAAAAAAATCACTAATGTATTTATATGAACTGGCACCACCAGTGCCAATTACTGGAGCAGGACAATTTTTAACAACTTCTTTTATGAATTCTATATCCATTTTCTCCATTCTACCCTCATAATTAATGCACTGCAGCAAAATTTCACCAGATCCGGCCTCTATTGCTTCTTTAATAAAATCGTTGATTTTAGCGTTTATACTATTTCTACCATTATTGAAAGTGCAAATTCTTTTTCCAAAAAAATTAATCTTATAATCAACACAGCAAACAACAGCCTGATTACCAAATCTTGATGAAATAGATTCAATTAAACTAAAATCATTAATGTTTGCACTATTGATAACAACTTTTTCGAAACCGATTCTAAAAATTTTTTCTGCCGTATCAACACAATTAATTCCTCCACCGTAGGATAAAGGCATAAATGCTTCACTAGCAAGCTGATTTAAAAAATCAAAATCAGGTTCAATGATAGATTTGTTGATATCTAAAATTACAAGCTCATCTACCTCTTTTTCATTAAATATTTTAAGGGCAACAAAGGGATCACCAATATAAGTTTCATTTTTAAAATTAATAGTTTTATATAACAATCTATCTTTTAAAAGTAATATAGGTATGATTCTCTTCAAAACTTCATCTCACAAAAATTTTTAATCAAATTGGCTCCATGTTTTAAACTTTTTTCAGGATGAAATTGAAAGCCATATATATTTTCTTTGAAAATAGCTGAATCAAATGTGAGACCATAATTTGTTTTTGATAACACATTTTCAGAATTTTTGCAATTAACAAAATAACTATGAACAAAGTAATACCTAGATTGAGTTTTGTTGAAATTGTTAAAAATTGGATTTTCGTTTAATAAGTCTAAAGTATTCCATCCAACATGAGGTATTTTTAATTGTTCATTTTTAAAATTAAATTTTTTAACACTTCCATCAATTAATCCCAAGCCCTTAATTCCAGGAGATTCCTCACTTTCGTTCATAAGAAGTTGCATTCCTAGACAAATACCCAATATTGGATTTTTCTTTCTATTTGCTATTTCATGTATTTGGTCTACCAAACCATGATGTTTAAGATAATTCATAGCTTTTCCAAAATTTCCAATCCCAGGTAAAATAATACGATCTCCATCTCTAACTTCATTTAAATTTCTAACTATAGTTGCTTCATGTCCCACCCAATTAATCATATTTTTTACTGAGCTTACGTTTGAGAGTTTTGAGTCTACTATTTTAATATTCATCTTTAATAAAAATTATATTAGGAAATTATAGTAATATTCCTTGATTTTTTTTGACTCATTATCCCAATTATATTTAGTAAAAAAATCAAAGCAATTTTTTTGTAATTGAGAATGATCAAGTTTTATTATTTTTTTTACTGCAGATGTAATTGATTCGTACTCATTACCATAATCTATCACTACACCTAAATTATACTTTGATATGAAATTACTCTGTACTTCAAAACCTCCACCAATCATTGGTAATCCTGCCATTGCACTTTCAAAGAATTTATTTCCTAAACCTAATAAATTATTCATAGCAATAGCTTCTCTCAGATGTAATGCTTGTAAAGAATAATCTGCTGACCTTAAAATGTAATATAATTGATCTACATCGACTGCGTCATGCAAATAAATTTTGTTAGATCTATCTGCAATAGATTTTATTCTTTTTTCATTTTTTAATATACGTCCGATAAAAACAAAGCATACATCTATATTTGTTTTAAGAGCAAAATCTAAATAATGATCTACACCCCTACTATCATCTAAAACGCCAACATATGCAAATATTGGGGTTTTATTATTGATAGAAAATTTTTCCCTTAAATAATTATTTGCATCAAGTTTATTATAAAACGGTGTATTAAAGATTCTTACAGCTTCTACGTTATACCATTTTTTATATATTTCTTGAAACTTATCATTTACTACTACTGTTACTTCACAAAATTTTATTAATAAAGCTTCTACTTTCTTGGCAATAAACTGAATTGTTGAGGACCATCCATTTCTCCTGGCTTCAATCTCATGAGTATCGTATACAATTTTTGTTTTTTTGTTATAAAATTTATATAATACGCAAACTGGTAATGATGCAAGATTATGAGCATGAACAACTGTAGGTTTTATTTTATTTAAAAAATTAAAAGTATTTAAAGTCAGCCTTATAACGTTAAGCGATTTAATAAAAAAACCAGTTTTTAACCATTGTGTTTCTTGCATATCTAATCGATAAATTGATATATTTTTTTTAAATGGTTCTTTTTTTTCTAGTTTTCCATTATTAATTCCTAGTAGAATAATATTGTCAAAATAATTTAAGTCACTTATTGTATCAGCAATCTTATAAATTCTGGATTCATGAGTCATTATTGTTGGATAAATATGGACGTTATTTTTCACTTATTTTTTTATTTACAGGTAGTAAAATAAGGAAAATAATTGATAAAAAAAGGCCGGATGTAAAGAAAACAGTAAAAATTGAGCTATTAATCATTGCAAAAAAAGAAAAAGTCATTAAAAGTTTAATAAATAAATTATTTTTATCATTCGAAAAAGTATCTATAATTTTTAAAATAAAAATAAAAACAATACAAACTATTATAACACCAGTTATACCGAGCTTTGAAAAGCCATCGGCGATTAAGCCCGCATTCAAGTTGGTTTCATCACCAAATAAAGATCTTCCTAATTCTCTTGATATACTTGTATGATAAGACTTTCCAAAAAATAAGCTGAAAATTGAAGTGTCAAGAAAATAAGAGTAGTCATACTTTTGAAAGTATTCATAATAAAATGAAGAAACTAATTGAGGAGTGAAAATTAGTCTATTTATAAATAGAGCGGACAAAATAGGATTAATAAAGTATATTGATGAAGCAGACAATATCATAAATATGTAGCTTTTAAGTAAATTTTTCTGATTAACCTCATTAAATAAACTGTGTATAAGAAAAACTCCTAAATAGAGTGCCATAGAAAACAAAAGTGATTTTTCAGAAGAAGTAGAAAAAATTATAATTGTAAGTATCAATGATATCGTTGTCAGAAAAAATTTTCTATAAACTATGGAATACGCAAATAGTAGAGGTGGCCCTAAGGTAAAAAAATTTAGAATTAAATAACCTGGGTTAGAGTATTTAAAAAGACCTCTTTGACTATAAATTAATTCACTAGTAAGTGAAAAGCTGCTCAGGTTAATATCAATCCCATATTTCGATATAAATACTAGGGTTGAAATTATATAAAAAGAATAAAAAGCAATTTTAAAAAGGTTAAAATTATTTGAATGCGGAACATCTATATGAATATTTGACATAAAATTATTAATAATGACTATAAACAAGAAAGATATAAGATTTATTAAATACCAACTTAAAGGAGATGCCCCGAAAGCAAATAAAGAACTAAGAGGTAACAATATTCCAATCAGTAAAATAAATATTAAATAATTTGAAATATTATTTTTCTCATCGTTAAAAATAAATGGAACAATAAAAAAGAGTGAGATAGGTAAATTAACTAAGTATAATTCTAAATCGGCTGAATATCCTTGGTATGAATATATTTTAAAACTTATTAAGTAGTATAAAATATCAATTATAAATCTACATATGAGTAGAAAAAAAACCGTTTTAAAATTAATCGTCAATTAGTTTAATAATTTGTGAATTTCTAAGCATGTACAGTATAGCAAAAAATAAATTTAAAAATAAAAAGATAAAAATTAGGTTTCTTGTTTTAGGAAATGAACGCTCTATAGGTAAGTAAGGTTCATTAATTAGAAAAATACCGTTATTATTATTATTGACTTCAACTGCTAATGTTTCTTCTTCACCTCTTAAAACCATGTAAATATTTTTAATTATTTCTATTTCAGTTATAAGTTTGCTAATCTCAAGTTGTAAAGCAGGGGATTTGGAAGAAATATTTTTTTCTTGAAATTCTTTTAATGCATCTTGTTTTTGAGATAAATCAAGTTTAAGTAGCTCATTTCTTTCTCTCAGAAAAGATAGCTTTTGACTATTATTAGATGAGTTTAGACTATTTATCTTATCAATAGTATCCTTAAAAACTAACTTACAAATTTCATAAGAAAGATCTGGACTAGTAGTTGTAACCTTAAAGTGTATAATAGAGCTTTCTATGTCTTGATACACGTTAATTACTTTCTTGTTTAAATTTTTTTTACCTAATTCAAAATCTAGTGGATTGTTTAAATCGTCATTTGGATAAAGATAATAAAATATCTGTTTTGATTCTCCAGCTTTGGATGTAAAAATGTTATTAAGTATTTTTGAAGATACATTATCATTTTTTGCTATCTCCTTTATAACGTTAGGATCTGTCAACGGGTTATTACTCTGATTCATATTATACCCAAACTGACTAGCTAATGATGCCATTGCACCTAAGTTATTTGAATCGGATTGCGATGGTAAAATTGAAGCACGAGAGACGAATTCTCTAGGTATGGTAAAATAGAATATAGCAGATAAAATGAAGCTTAAAAAAATAAATTTGAATAAAATCTTAGGATTTTTTCTTAAGTCAAATAAAGATTTTAGATTGAATATAATTTTATAAGACATAATATTAATATAAAGTTATAATTTGATGAAAAAAAATAGATAATTACTATAGTGCTAAATAAACTTAATAACTCAAATAAAAATATTGTCATCCTAGTTGGGGGAACTTTAACTGCACAGTTAATCACAATTTTTTTAACCCCCGTTTTATCAAGAATTTATAAACCAGAAGATTTTGGTATTTTTGCAATTTTTTTTAGCATAACTGGGATTATATCAATCATGATTGGCGGGAGATATGAAGTAGCAATTGTACAGCCTGAAAAAGATAATGAGGCAATGAGTTTAGCTTCAATAAGTTTTGCTTTGATGTTCTTATCAACAATACTTCTTACATTAATTTTTTACCTAGTTGAAGAAGATATTTTTTTACAAAATAATTTAGATAAAAAAATATTTTTATTCATACCGCTAATGTCACTTTTAATAGGAGTATTTAATATTCTAAATATAATAAATACTAGATTTCAAAATTATAAATCGATTTCTTTTGCAAAAATCTTAAGAGCACTCTTTCAAAATCTAATACCAATAATTTTATCTTTTTTTAAAGTAAGCACTTTAAATATACTTATTGGTTATTTAGGTGGATTTCTAGCTACATATATTACACTAATAAAAAAGAATTTTTTCGATAAAAATATTTTGTCAGATATTTCTAAAAAAAATTTCATGTTAAATTTAAATAAGTATAAAGTATTCCCTCTCTACAATGCTCCATCCTCTATAGCAAATAAAATAACTCATAATCTACCTTTTATTTTCATACTCTTCATCGGAGGTGAGGCAATAAATGGGTTATACTTTCTAGCTGCGAGATTAATTTCTATTCCAACAACTTTGATTGGAGAATCTTTTAGTCAAGTGTTTTATAGAGATATTTCAGAAATGATAAATAAGAACTATAAAATCATGGCATTTTTGAAGAATTCAATTAAAAAATTATTTTTTATGGCATTTCCTATTTTTATTTCCATATTTTTTTTAAGTCCACAATTTTTTCCTTTATTTTTAGGAGAAGAGTGGAAAGAGTCAGGGTTAATAGCTCAATATCTTGCATTTATATTTTTAATACAATTTACGGTGTCTAGTGTAAGTCAACTATTATCGATCAAAAAATTTGTTTTAAAAGGAGCTCTATGGAAGTATGGATACTTAATATCTTCTATTGTACTATATTGTTCTGCATATTTTTTAGAAATAGATTTTTATACTTTTTTATTTTTATTAGTAATACATGAATACATTCTTTATTCTATTTATTTCATACTTATTTACAATGCAGCTATTGAACATGATAGTGCTATATAATATTATAAATTATTTATTAAATATTTTTTTTCTGATTTCAGTTGCTGATATCTTTTTAACTTTTTCTGGCGGGAAATGTTCAATAATATCATATCCAACTCCTCTACCATAATTTATTGATTCAATATCTGGCATAATAATAACTTTAACTTTTTTTAAAGTAATTAAATCTTGTAGCTCACGTTCAAGATTTTTTTTTATTTCGGTTGGTGAAAAAGGATTTGAATCACTTTTTTCAACGTCTCGAATTGCAATACATACATTTAATCCTTCATTTAGTCTTTGATCTATCAACCATCTATGCCCTTCATGCCAGGGCTGCCATCTACCAATAAATAGAGAGTATTTCATCTACGCAATCCTCAACTGTTCTTTTTGTTGTATCCATATCTAAAAAATCTTTTTTAGGTTTTTCATAATCTTCAGCAAAAAAATGTTCACGCCCCCTAATTTCTTCCGTATGCAAATATATCTCAAAGACGGGTGCTATTAACTTGAATTCTTCTCTTATGTTTAAATAAGGAGCGACTAAAGCAACTATTACGATAAAATCTTTATTTGAAAGAAAATGTGCAATTTTTTGTGCAGTAGTAATGTTCTTTTCTCTGCCTTGCCTTGAATAATCTTTATTAGTTGTAATATCTCTTAAATCGTCACCATCAACTAAAATAACATTATTATCTTCACTATGAGTTAAAATCTTTTTTTTTAAAGCTTTTGCAATAGTTGTTTTACCGCTTCCTGGCTGACCCGTAAGCCAAATTATCTTATTCTTCAATTGAAACAGCCCTTCCTTTAAGTTTCTCCCAATCTTTTTCAGGTCTAACTGCTAAGTTAGTTTCCCATGCACCTTTTAAAACATTCATGTCAACGCCAATCTTATCTCCAAAACTTATCAAAGCTTGAATATCTTTAGGGAAACAACTTCCTCCAAAACCAAATTTACCGTCCGGGCCTGGAACCTGAAGATGTGAATGTCCAATTCTACCATCTAATATAAAACCTTCTACAGCATCTGACCAATTTACTCCAACTTTATCAGCTAACAATTTCATCTCATTTAAAAAGGAAACTTTCGTAGCAAAAAATAAGTTGTTCATATATTTTATAAGTTCTGCAGTCTCAAAATTTGATTTTAATACTGGAAGATATTCTCCGAATCTTTTTTTATAAAGTTCTTCTACGCGTGATGTATTTTCAGGTTCTCCACCTAAAATAACTCTTGATTGATTAATAAAATCAAAAGCTGCTGATCTTTCTGTTAAAAATTCTGGATTGAATACTATATTTAATTTTGGAAATTCTTTTTGAATATCTCTTGTTGTTCCAGGAACAACTGTTGATCTTACAAGAATGATATTATCAGATTTATTTATACTATCAATTGATTTTATGGCATCTTTTAAAATACTCAAATCAATAGATCCATCTTTCTTTGAAGGTGTTGGTACAGATAGAAAGATAAAATCTGATTCATTTACTGTTTCATTTAAACTATTAATACTCTTTACAGGGTCTTTATCATAAACCTTTATCGATGCACCAAAACCAGTTTGAGAAGAGAAGCCATGAGCTACCGCTGTACCTACAAATCCCTTTCCAATAATTCCTATTCTTGCTTTATAATCACTCATTTTAAAACCTCCTAAATTTTTCCCACTTTAAAAACATTTTTCAATTGTTTCACATATTTTATCTATTTCACTCTTTTTTAAGTATGGATGCATTGGTAAACTTAAAATTCTTTCAGATAATTTTTCTGAAATTGGAAAGTCATTTAATTTATAGTTTAGAAAAGAATATCCTGATTGTAGATGACATGGTATTCTATAGTATATAACAGATGGTATTCCATTGTTGCTCAACTTATTTTGTACTATATCTCTTTGATCGCCAGTTTCGAAAAGAATAGAAAATTGCGCATATACTGATTTATATTTTTTAGGTATTACTTGAAATTTAAGAGGTAGCTTAGAAAGTTTTTTTCTATAATAGTCTGCTATTTCATTCCTTATATCAATTTCATTTGGGAAAATTTTTAACTTTTCCAAAAGAATAGCTGCCTGAATTGTGTCTAATCTTGAATTAAGTCCTACATTGATATTATCATATTTATCAACTCCTTTTCCATGTACTCTCAATGATTTTAATTTATTTGATAAATTTTCATCATTAGTAAATACAGCACCACCGTCTCCATAACACCCCAGTGGCTTTGCTGGGAAAAATGATGTTGTTGTAATATCTGCAAAACTTCCTATCTTCTGATTATTAATTGATGCGCCAAAAGACTGAGCTGCATCACCAATAACTTTGATATCATATTTTTTTGCAATCTCATTTATCATTCTGTATCTAGCTGGCAAACCAAATAAATCTACAGGCATAATTGCTTTTATTTTAACCTTTGAGTTATTTATAACCCTTTCAACTTCCTCTGGATTTATATTAAAAGTTGAATCATAAACATCAACTAAAACAGGTGTTGCACCTACTGAAGCAATCGCTTCTAATGTAGCAATATATGTGAATGGTACAGTAATTACCCCATCTCCTGGACCTATATCTAAAGCCATCAAAGCTAGAATTAGAGCATCAGTACCATTAGAACAACCAATGGAGTGCTTAATATCAGCAAATTGAGATAAATTTTCTTCAAATAAATTAACTTCTTTACCTAAAATATACTGTCCATTATCAAGAACACTTTTTATTCGAGCATCTAATGATTCTCTAATTTTATCTTGCTGTTTCTTTAAATCAATAAACTGCATTATATATAAAATTCTCTAATTTTATCACATACATATTTAATTTCATCTTTCGTCATTTCTGGGAACATGGGCAAAGAAAGTATTTCCGATGAAAGTCTTTTACCAACAGGAAAATCATTACCTGATAACTTTAAATGCCTATAACAATCTAATAAAGGTAGAATGTTCGGATAATGAAGAGCTGTACCAATACCATTATCTTTTAAAAAGGATTGTAAATCATTTCTTTTTTTAGCACAAACCACATAAAGATGATAGACATGCGTAGAATTTGGATCAATTTTTGGGATTGTAATATCTTTAATATCTGATAAGTTTTGGTCATAAATTTTTGCGATTTCTTGTCTCCTTTTTGTCCAATCTAAAATATAATTTAATTTTAAGTTTATTATATTTCCTTGTATACCATCCATTCTTGAATTAATTCCTTCATAAATATGAGTATGTTTTTTTTCTTGGCCATGGTTTGCAAGCATTCTTATCTTTTTTGACAGTTCATCATTATTGGAAATAACAACACCAGCATCTCCGTACGCACCTAAATTTTTTCCTGGATAAAAACTAATAGTAGCTATATCACCTATTGTTCCTACGTAACTGTCTTTATACTTAGCAAAGATTGCTTGTGCGCAATCTTCAATTATATAAAGTGAATATTTTTCTGCAATCTGAACTAATTTATCAAAATTTTTAACAGGCTGTCCATAAAGATGTACTGGAATAATGGCTTTAGTTTTTTCTGATATTTCTCTTTCAACTAAATTCACATCTATGTTGAAATTATCAGATTCGATATCAATAAACTTTACTGTTGCTCCTACTTGCCCTATGACTTCAGATGTTGAAATCCAAGAATTACAAACTGTAATAACTTCATCTCCAGGACCTATATCTAAAGCTCTCAATGCCAAATAGATAGCATCAGTTCCATTACCAACACCAATAACATTTTTAACTCCATACATTTGTGAGAAATTTTCTTCAAAACGATTAACATATTTACCTCTAACAAAAGCAGTATCATTTAAAACTTCATTTATAGCTTCATGAACCTCTGTTTGTATGGAATGGTATTGACGCTTAATATCTGCAAATGGTATTTTCATTTTAATACTTTACCAATTATTTTTGCCGGTGAGCCAGCAACTTTAGTATTATCAGGTACGTCTTCAGTTACTACAGACCCAGCGCCGACAACAGAATTAGTACCAATCCTCACTGGGAAAATAACACAACCACTACCAACAACTGCATTATCACATATTTTAGTTTCTTTCCATTCTGATTTTGAACCTGTTCTTTTAAATGAAGGAGGATTAATATCATTGACAGTCATAACAGAATGACCAATAAATACATTTTTCCCAATATCAACTAAAGAACAAATGAAAGAATGAGAGCTAATAATGGAATCATCACCAATATTAGTATTGTTTTGAATTTCGACATATGATCCAATTTTTACATTTTGACCTATATTAGATCCATAAATGTTGCAAAAATGCCAAATCTCAGTCCCGTCTCCGACCTTTGAATCAATTACTATAGAGTTTTTACCAGTTTTCATAAAACAATTACGTAATATAATAGTAAGGAATTATAATTTATAATATTAGTTTTTTTAATAAATATTTAAAATATTTAACTAGGGCCCATAGCTCAATTGGTTAGAGCAACGGACTCATAATCCGCAGGTTCGGGGTTCAAGTCCCTGTGGGCCCACAAATGAGCAGTCATTCTTATATA
>MDTB01216470.1_pt1 | contig 16879 bp, 10 predicted proteins | sample 811161 | NCBI WGS metagenome assembly MDTB01 (sample SAMN05326650, study PRJNA326480) | marine metagenome | isolation source: seawater | place: Mediterranean Sea | collected 2009
CGCATCGTCGGCAGCAGAGTTGATCCGCTTACCAGACGAGAGACGCTCCATGGCTGTCTCCATCTCATTACGAGACTCCATCAGATAGCGCTGTGCCGCTAACGACGGAATGTTAGTATTTACAACGAGTGCCATGATTAGCTCCCTCTTCTGATTATGTATTAACCCGGCAAAATTTGGCCGGCTTCAGAGACCTAATCGGCAAGGATTTGCCTTTCTTTAATAAAAATTGGCAAATATTTGCCGGACACACAAAAAAAGCGGCAAGAATCCGCCGTCCTGTCGAGAGCGACCGGCAACAGTTTGCCGCCGTAAACACATGAGAAAATGGGGGTTGCGGCTACCAAAAGCCGCCCAAACAACGATTGGAGATCGTCACCGGGAGCAGGTGATGATTAGGGTGAGAAAAGACAGCTAAGAGGGTTGGCCGATATGTCGACAGAGTCTAGGGCAGTAAATTAAAGAGCAAGCTCAGCCCCGCCAGTGGTCTGAGACGTCTTTACGATCTTGATAGATGATTTGGAAACTGACTGGGTCCCTGTCTAGGACCAGTCGTCGAACAGGATACCCCGCATATACTCGATATTCCGGGCCGCCCTAACGACCTCCTCGGCGGGCAGCTGACGGAGCACCTTACCAGACTCCTTGTCTACCACCGACACGATCGGACGGTGTAGTACCTCGTCCATCGTGAACTGGAGGCCCTTCGACGCGGTGGTCGGGATCTTCGCCTCGAGCTCGCTGATCAGCTCAGCCATCCGCTCGGGGCCGATGCTCTCGGCTGTCACGCTGACCGCGTTAGAGACACGGACCGATGACTGGGCGACGCTCTCGGCAGGGGTCGGGGTCTCTACCTTCTTGGGCTCCTCCGCGGCCGGCTTTTTCTCAGACGCAACTCGGGCGCTGGACTCCGCCTGCTGTGAGACGGATGTCACGCTAGTGCTTGCAATTTCTTGGTCGCTCATAGCCGCTCCACCCAAAAATACGTTTCGTCAGACGGGTAATCGGTAACACGTCCGGAAACTTTAGCACTAATTTAAGAAATTATTTATTTTGGTTGGAGTATGGGAGGTTCTCGAGGGCCGTCTTCAGGTACTCCCGGGTGCTGTTCAGCTGGTCGACCTTCTGCTCCATCACCGTGAACTGGGCCAGGTAGCGCTCATATATCTGGGACATCCGGCGGTCGAGGTCCTCCAGGTCCTCCTGGTAGTCGTCGACCTTGGAGCTGAGCGAGTTGCTCTGGCTCATGATCGTCCCGTCCGAGGCCATCAGCTCGGTCAGTACCTGGATCGCGTCGCCCGCGATCCCGCGGTCCGCGTCACCGATGGTGGTCTGGTTATTGGTGTCCGCGGAGAGTAGCGTCACGACCTCAGAGAACCGGTCCGACAGCGCCTCCGTGAATACCTCGTCGTCAATCTCGAGCTCGCCGTAGCGGTTGAGCATGATCCCGATATCACTCAGGTAACTCAGGTTGTCGGTCGTGGTCGACGACTCCGAGGTCATCAGGCCGGTCACGGTCTGAGCGATCAGCCGCATGCTCCCGTTCCCGGAGAATACCCCCGCCTGCTCGTCACCCGAGTCCGGGTCCCGGAGGTCTCTGAACAGTCCGTTGGTCGAGTTAAAGGTAGCCACGAGTTCCTCGATCCGGCTCCTGACACCACTCGTGTCCCGCTCCACGGACAGACGAGACGTCGCCGCAGTGGCCGCGCTGAGGGTCAGCGTGATACCGGTCACCGCGTCGTCGATGATGTTGGTCGGGCGCTCGATATCGATCCCATTGATCTCGAGCTCCGCGTTGCTCGCGGTGGATAACTGGTCAGTGAGTCCAAGCTGTGTCCCCGTACTTGTCGTGTCGGAGATCGTGAACGCGTTGTCGGCGCCCAGTTCCCCGGCCAGGAGCAGCTTATACTGGTTGGACGACGCGCCGGTATCGACCAGCGAGGCGCTGACGCCGATACCGGCCGCGTTGACCGCGGTCACTACACCGGCCGGAGTCGGGTCGGTGACGTTAATCACGGTAGCGGTCCCGTCGATAGTGATCGTGATAGAGAAATTGTTACCGCCGTTGAGTGCGGTGGTCGTAGCCGCGTAGCCGGTCGCCGACGCCCAGCGGTCCTTGGTCGCTACCGACGTGACCTTGACCTCCGTGATCCCGGCCTCGACCTCTGTCGATGCCGCGACCGAGTACGCGGGGCTGCCATCGGTCGCCAGCGCGCCGTTGACATTCACGACGAAGTCAGCGAAGTCGTCGGCGTCATTTAATCCAGAAAATGCTGTGGAGAGGGTCTCGAGTGAAGACAGGACACGGCCGAACGCAGAGATCTCGCTCTCTGTCTTAGCGACACGGGAATTAATAGCGGCCTCACGGGGCGCCCGCTCGGCCGCGACAAGGGCCTCGACGAGGGCCTTGCTGTCGATATCGGCTCCGGCGCCTAGTGCGCCGAGGAAGTCAACCGACGACACGGTCTATTTCTCCACTCTCATGTACCGTGTATCGGTCATTACTGCAACAACTTGAGTACCGACTGGGCCGACGAGTTCGCCTGGGCCAGCATCGCTACCGACGCCTCCTGGAGGATCTGTGCACGGGCCAGCCGTGTCGACTCCTGCGCGAAGTCGGCGTCCATCACCCGGGACATCGCCGCGGACGTATTCTCGGAGATATTCATCAGGTTCGAGATCGTAGACTCTAGCCGGTTCGCGACCGCACCGAGACCACCACGGACACCCGCCAGGGTCTCTAGCGCCGCGTCCACGACCGTCATCGCGAGGCTCGCCGACTCACGGGTCGAGATATCAATCTGCGACACGTAGCGGACCTCCTCGGCGCGGTCGACTCCGCCACCGATCGACTCGAGGACACCGGTAAAGCCAAGCTCCACCAGATCATCCCCGGACAGTGCGATCGTGCTGGACGCGTCCGCGGGACCGGTCGTCACTAAGAAGTTAAAGGTATCACCGCCACGCGAGTAGGTCGCGACGACGGGGATATCAAGGGCCTCAAACTGCGCGTTGAGCTCGGCCAGGACGTCGTCCATCGACTCAAAGGTCAGGCCGTCCATGTTTGACGGCTCGCCAGAGGCGGAGACCGGTGCACCGAACGCCTGGGTGATCGAGGCCCCTGTCAGGGTCACGGTCCGCCCGCCGGTCGGCTCGAAGGTCATCGTAAACGACCGGTCGCTCCCGGCCGCGGAAAAAGTAAACCCTTCGTCAACAAACTCTGCGTTGGCGGCGCTCGCGACGAGGTCCATATAGTCAGAGAACGATACGGAGCCGGACGAGGACCCGAGCGTGATTGTCTTGGTCGAGAGAGCGCCTGTCTCATCGTCAAGGACCTCGATCGTCACCTGATTATCAGACGACAGGTCGATCCCCTCGGAGAACGCGCCGGCCTCGACAGAGGTGCGGTACCCCGCGGGTCCGACCGGAGCCTCGCCGACCTCTTCAATGGTAATTGGGTCACCAGTAAAAGTCAGCGACTGGTCATCGGTACCGGCACCGTCGAGGTCAATCGCGGTCCCAGCGTTAGCGTTGGCAACAGTAGTCGCCAACTGAATCGTATCGGTATCGATCACGATCGCGTAGTAGGTCGTGCCGTCGGTCAGTCCACCGTCGGCCGTCGTACCGTCCGAGTAAACGATCGCGTCGCCGGTCGATAGACCGTGGTTATTCAATGTTACACGGTCAGTGGTGTCATCGATATCGTCACCCATGATCCAGGTCTCTGTGGACCGGCCCAGCTGGGTCGAGCCATCAGACCCGGTGGATATACCAAGCGACGAGCCGAAGAAGTTACCGAACAGGTCCATCTTCGCTCCGTTGGAGCTCGCGAACGACAATCCCCACGACTCGTCGGTCGAGTTCTGTGTCGAGGTCGCGGTCACCGAGACCGTCCCGGCGAGTCCGATCTCGGGCGACGCATCGATCTGCGTCTGGATCGCGGCCGCCAGGTCCGCCATGTTCAAGTAATCGCCCGCCGGGATCGTCAACAGCGTCGCGGTCCCATCGTCGATAGAAATATAAAGCTCGTCACCCGTCGCGGCGGTCACCTCGACCGGCGAGATACCGAACGTCTTCACATAATCCCCGTCCTGAGGATCACCGTTCGCTGTGTTTGCGGTCGATCCGAGCACAATGCTGCCGCCCGTGCCGGACTGAGACGCCTCACCGGTCGTGAAGCCGTTACTGAGCGCGGTCGCGTTCGATACGGTACCGGTCAGGGTCGCGGCTAGTCCGTTGGTGGCGACCGCGCCGGTCACGCCGGCCCGGTAGGCGCTGTGCTCGGAGACGACGACCGTACCCGCCCCGCCAGCTACATCAAGCTGGACCAGACCAGCCGAGGTCACAGATACGGTCACGGCCTCGTCACCGGTGAAGTACACACTGTCATCGAGCGCAGCCTGTAACGCGGCCACGAACTGGTCCTCGGTCACCGAGGTCGCGGTCGCCCCCACGCCTGCGGCGGTGAGGTGTGTCGCGAGGTCTAGGTCATAGAAGCCACCACCGTTGACGTTAATAGCCAACCGGGTAGCCGCCTCATCGACAGGACCCGCCGAGATCGAGAGCTTCCGCTCGCCGGCGCCGTCCGAGATCTGCTCGCCCGCACCGTCACCGGTCAAGACAATAACCGTCCCGGCGAGGGCGTTCGCCTCGGTCGTAGACAAGGATATTGTGTCCGCGTCAACCACGGAAACGTAGTAGGTTGTGCCCGACGTGAGACCGGAGTCCGCGCTTGTCGCATTATACACGACCGCGTCACCGGTACTGTAGCCGTGGCCAGAAATAGTAATCGCGTTACCTGTAATATCGGTCGCGCTGGTCCATGAGTTCGCTATATCTACATCGGCAGCGCTCGATGGGTCGGCGACGCTTAGCGCCAGGATATCGGTCAGGAAGCTCGTCCCACCGACCTGGATACTGTGCCCGTCGACCGAACCGAAACTCAGGCCCCAGTCACCGTTCTCGTCGGTAGTCGCCTCGACCGTGATCGGGAACGTCCCGGTCGACGAGAATGGGCTACTATCGATCGCGGTCTGTACCGCGGTCGCCAGCTCTTCCATCGCATAATAAGTACCGGCCGCGACCTCGATCACGGTAGGCGCGCCATCATTCACCGCCAGGGTAAAGGTATCGTTAGCGCCCGCGGTGATGACACGGTCGGTGATACCGAGCGGGTTCACCGGCCCGTAGGGGCTATTCGCGTTGGTCGTCGCGTCGTTTAGGGTCTCGCCGAGGGTCAGCGACCCATCGGTCGCCGACTCCGTGGTCGAGCCATCTGTCGGCGCGGTGTTTACAATCATCGCCGCGGCCAGGCCATCGCCCGCCGCGCGAGAGATCTGCTCGCCGGTGCCATCACCAGTCAGTGCAACCGCGGTACCCGCGTTTGCATTTACTAGCGTAGACGCGAGCTGGATCGTGTTCGAGTCGACCACAATCACGAAATAAGTTCCGGCAGATAGTCCCGTATCCGTGCCACCTGACGCACTGTAAGTGACAGAGTCACCGGTCGTGTATCCGTGGTCCAGCATCGTGATCTGGTCGGTCGCGGCGGTTACGTCGCTCGCACCGGTCCAGCTCACCGCATACGCGGCGCTGTACTTGGAGCTCTCCGCGAACGTGATATCGCCCGTGCCGCCCGCGACCTCTAGCTTGATCTGACCGTAGTCGGTCAACGTGACCGTGACGGCCTCGTCGCCGCTATTGAAATAGGGGTTGTTCGAGATCGTGGTCTGCATCGCGGCCGCAAAGTCAGCGGCCGTGACATCGTCCCCGCTCTCGTAATCAAGCGCCGCTAAGGCCGCGGCCATGTCGAGGTCCTGTGCGCTACCGCCGTTGACACTCAAAGAAAACTGGATATCCGCGGAGCCCCTGGCAGGTGTCGTCGTATCGTCAATCGTCGTGACCGTGTAGCTGTTCTGTCTGAGCGCGCCGATCTGCTGGCTCGACGGGCCTTGCAGCTGCTGTGTCGCCACAAACTCGACCGCCATCACTGGGCTGGTCGCGTCGGTGGGCACGGCCGGTGGCGGTGCCGCCAGATTAACGGTCTTGGTGACACCGCTGACCGTGATATCAAAGGACTTGTCCTGGTAGAGCGCGGGGTCGCTGCTGACGCCCACGACCTCAAGAGAGGCACGTGTCCCCTGGAGGATCGTGTTCGATACGTCGTCGGACGAGATCAGGAACGAGGCCGGCGCGTCGATCGTGATCGATCCACCGACGATGGTCGCGGTCCGGCCATAGCCCCCGGTCAGCTCGTCGAGCCCGTCCTCATCGAAGTCAAGCGACGAGTTACCGGTGGTCACGTAGTCCTGGATCTTAATATCGTACCCATCGTCCTGGACCATCTTGACGTACTCGACGCCGTCGTCGTCCACCTCGATGGTGGCAGAGATATTGTGCTCGGAGTAGCCGCGGTTAACCTCCGCGGCGAGCGAGGCCGCCTGAGAGCCGGCTGTCGCGCCGACCGTGATCACGTCCTCGATGTCGGGCGCCGAGCTTGACGAGATCTTAAAACTGAACGAGCCGTAGCCGTCGATGTACACGTTTGAGGTAGTGACCGCGGTCGAGTTGACCTGCGCACCGGCCTGGTTAATCTTGTCCGAGATCGTCCGGGCATCGTCGCCCTTGTTGATGGAAATTGTACGAGGGACCTCGTTACCGACCTGCACGACCAGGGTCTGCTGGTTGACGCCGTTATCGATCGCCTCCAGAGACGCGCCGGACGAGACCAGCCCCACGTGTGGTACCGTGCGTTGTGTGAACGCCCCGATACGCTCGGGCCTGATGTCACCGATAGAGACAGTAATCTCTTCGTTATTCGATTGCCCGATCTGGAAGTCCGTATCCACAAAAGTACCGTTGAGTAGCAGCCCGCCATTGAAACGGGTCGTGTTCGCGATCCTCGCGAGCTCCTCCTGGAGCTGGATCACTTCTTTGTTGAGGTTGACACGGTCAGCGTTTGAAGGAGCACCGCCCGCGGACTGTATCGAAAGCTCACGGATCCGCTGAAGGATCGCGGTCGTCTCCTGGAGCGCGCCCTCGGCGGTTGATACCAGCGAGATCGCGTCGTTAGCGTTCCGGACCGCCTGGTTGAGTCCCGAGATCTGGGACTCCATCCGGGCCGCGATCGCAAGACCGGCCGCGTCGTCGACCGCGCTGTTGATGCGCTTACCGGACGCTAGCCGTTCCATCGCGGACGCCATCTCGTTCTGAGACTCCAGTGTCGCCCTCTGTGCGTTTAACGCAGAAACGTTTGTGTTAACCGTTAGTGCCATGAGTATGTGCTCCTCATTTGCCGACTACGGCCCTTACCGTGTCGGTTAAATCTTTCCTCAAAGGTGGTCAAGCGAAAACCGTGCCAAATCACAGGAATCGCGACAGAATCTCCAGAGGGCCCGCCAGATGGGGCTTTCGGATAACTCTGCGTTAACCATCTCAATTAAATTCTTCGTTCTCATGACGGGAAACCGACAATTCTTGCCGCCCGCCTACCTGATGTAGTCGAACACCGAGAGCTGAGAGATCTTGGCGAAGGACGACTGCGCGGCCTCGAGCGACATCATTTTTGCCTGCAGCTCAGTGATCGCCGACGCGTAGTCGAGGTCCTCCTGGCCCGACAGGGTCGCCTCGAGCTGAAGCTTGAGGTCCTCATTAATCGAGATCTCGTCCTGTATCGAGCCCATCTCCGCGCCGATGTCTGCCATCGACATGGTCACGATATCCAGCATCTGGTCGAGGTGGTCTAGCTTCCGCTGGATCAGGTCCTGCTCCCCGCTCCTGAGCACCCTCGATATCTCTTGCAGCGACTCGAAGAACTCGACCCGCTCCGGGAGCGCCGGACGTGGCTCCTCCGTCAGTTCGACAGAGGCCGACTGGTCATTAATATTGGTCCGCTCGATTGACTGGAACTCGACCCGACCGAGGTTGCTGGTCAGCGGCTCGATCAGGAGCCTTGACGGGTCCTCGGGGTCAATTGAGAGACCCGCGGCGCCCGTGAACAGTCCCGACGACTCAGCGACGTTTTTGACCTCGGCCATCACAGCGGCCGGGTTCGTGGGGCTCAGACCACCCTCGTCGCCCTTGATCTGGTAGGTAATCGTCCGGGTCCCGATCCTGAGGCTGACCGCGTCACCACGCTCCATCGTACCGGACAGTGACGCGACGACCGTCGACGAGCCCTCGGGTGACTCAACCGTCGAAAACAAGTCATCTGTCGGCTCACTTGCGTTCCGGGTACCGACCGCGACCTGCCGGGCCACGCCGTCGAGCGCCGTGATCTTCAGGACACCGTCCTGGACCGTCGCCGCTATCTCAGAGACCGAGCCGTCAAGGGCCGCCTCGTTGACCTGGTAGGCAAGCCGGTCAAGAACCTTATCAGTACTATCGCCGGGGCGGACCTCGTAATGGAAGGCAGTCTGACCGATCATCAGGGTGTAGGTATCGAGCGGCTCAAGTGTCCCGCCCAGCGCTACCTCGTAAACGCCCGGCACCGGTTCAGTCGATCCACCCGATAGCACAGGCTTAAACACGTCGAGCCCGTTCCTGCCGATAGACGACTGCCGGTGCGGTGTGTAGTCGATGTTGGGCCTGAAATTGTCGCCCTGGTAACGGATAATACCCTCCGCGTCCTCGGCGTACGGTGTGGTTAATACACGCGACCCACCAAACAGAAAATTCCCCTTGGCATCGGTCCCGTTAGCAAGATTCTTCATCTCAGAGATCAGCTCGTCGACCTCGATCGCGATCACTTCCCGGTCGCGACCGAACATGGTCCCGTTCGCTCCCTGGAGCGTGAGCTGCTTGAGCTTGATCAGGACATCCTTGGCGCCCCCGATGTAGCTCTCCTCTACCGTGAGCCGGTCATTGACCGCGTTCAACGAATTCTTGTAGGCGTCCAGCTCATCGATCGATGCCTTGATACGGGAAATATTGACCGCCAGGTCCGGCGAGTCTGAGGGCCGTACGAGCTCCTTCCCGGTAGCGACCTTCTCTTGGAGGCTAGCGAGGTCAGACTGCTGCTGACCCATCAGGCTCACGGCGCGGCTGAACAGAAGTGTGGTCGAGATAGTCATAGCTTATCCTCAGCGAATCTGAAGCATGGTGTCGAACAACTTGGTCGCGACCTGCATCACCTGGGCAGATGCCTGGTAGGCCTGCTGGAACCGGATCAGGTCAGCCGCCTCCTTGTCTAGGTTGACGCCCGAGACACGGTCACGGGCCTCTACCGCCTGTGACCGAACGATCTCAAGAGCGTCTCGGGCGATCAGTGACTGGGTGGCCAGGTTGCCGACGTCACCGACGAAGCTGAGGTAGCCCTCGGTCAGGGTCAGACCGCCGTCGAGGACCCCCCTGGATTCCAGGTCGACCATACGGAGGATGTTGACGTTGTTGCCCTGGGCATCAAACGAACCGTCGGGGCCCAGGTTATTACCATCGATCACGAACGAGTCCCCGACCTTGGCGGGATTATCGAGCGCGACCTGGATGCCTTGATAGTAGAGGGCCAGCTCGCCTTCATAGGACCGCTCCGCGAGGACCGTATCGGTCCTCAGGTCCCTAACCCGGTAACGGTCCGATGCCACGAACTCAAACTCAATCTGGCGTGAACGGAGCCCGTCGGCGACCGTCACACCAGAATCAGCCGTGACCGCGGTAAGCTGGCTCCGGCCAGACCCGGTAACGAAGACAAGCAGGTCCTCGTCGATTTCACCGGACAGACTGATCTGTGTGTCGAGACCAAGCAGGTTTAGATCCGAGGGCTTGCCGGCGGCACCCAGGTCGAGGCGTATAGGGCTCCCGTCCTCAGACTCGAGGGCCATCGAAATGTTACCGATGTAGCTCTTGCTCGCGATACCGAGCGCGTTACCACCCAGCCCACTGGACGTGCCACCAATAACAATATTGGCGCCGCCCAGGTTGTTGTTCCGGAGGATAAAGTTGCCGCTGTTCAGTTTCTGGGCAAACACACCCGTCTCTTCAGTGAGCGCGTTAATAGAGGCAAGCAGGTCGTCGTCTGACGTAAAACGGGTCAGTGACTCGGTGTTGACAGAAGGGATACTGTGTCCATTGATCTGGAGCCCCGCGCCGGCGTCGAGCCGGAGCCCGTCGCTGGGTATCTCAATCACGTTATGTGCCGCAACACTCGCACCCGACTCGGCGAGGTCGATCCACGCCTTTACATCGTCGGCGGACAGGACCCCGGAAGAGCCCACCGTAAGGGCACCCAAGGCGATACCGTTGATAGAGACATCACCCTCATCGATCACTACCCGGTCGGTCCCCGCAGCGTAACCGATGCCGCGGGTAATGAGCGTCGCCATGAAACGTCGATCACCGGACGCGACCCGGCCCTCGTCAATCAGGTCGGACGAGACAAAGTCTCGGCTCAGCGTTAGGTTGGTGCCTAAGTCGCTGGTAAAGAGCTCGGTGGTGATACGCTTCGCGACCACGTTCCGGTCGTCCGTCAGGTCAGATCCGTTGTTGAATGTGATGAGCTCCGAGACCCGTGCCGCTAGCTCGTCTGACACGGTCCCGGGGGCCAGGGCGTCAGAGAATCTCACACGGAGGGTCTGGGCCAGGCCGTTATAGTTGGTCTCCAGTGTCGCGAGTTCGATAACCGATCCGCCCTGGCCCAGGAAGAGTGTATCGTCGACCGCGGTGACCGCACCCAGGGCCGGGTCAGCGAACGCTGAATTTGTCACACCGAGCCGATCGAATGTCGTCGCGGGCTCGAGCGTAAAGTCGAGACCACCGCCACCAAAATCGGTACCGAACGGTGCCTCGAAATATAGACCATGGAGCGGCAGCAGGTCGGTCACCTCGACCGCCTCTGAGCGGGCCCCGTAGAGCAACTGGAAGTCTTTGTAACCGAGCATCCCGCTCTGGTTCAGATAGGAGTCGCTGTAGCTCGCGTTAGTGGCAAACTGCGGGAGGACCCCGACCATCGAGTCGAGCGACCCGAGCGCGCCAGAACCAATCAGGTGACGACCGTCGGTGGTCATGACCTGGAGCGCGTTATCTGACCCCGTCTCGGGGTCAAATAACAGGTCCACGCTGAGCTTGCCGGCCGGTATCACGGTAACGGGATTCACCTCAGACGAGTTGACGGTTACCGGGCGGCCAGTCTCGAGTTCTGCGACATCGAAAAGAGAACCAGTAGGCGCCTCGGCGCCCGAGAACGATGCCATGGGGTCGAAGGTGCCGCTGTTGGTCGCCGACGGCGTGATCCTGAAAAGGGAGGCGGTCGCTATCTTTATTCCGTCGTCGAGCGCTAGACGAATGCCCTGCGCGGCGCCGGTGTCGGGGGTCAGGGTAAATTGGTCCCCCACATTCACATTACCTGTTACCTGAATAGTCAGGTCGTCTAATTCAAGCAGCCCCTGCTGGTTCGAAAACGTGGTGCTGCCGTCGGCCGCTGTGGAGTACCACAGGCCACGAGACCCGTCATACAAGACCGTGACCTGGCCCGCCTGGTAGTCCTCAGGCTCATTGACCACGACCTGGACCTCGTAGTCCCCAGACGACGCGCCCCGGTCCACGTTAAAGGACGGGACGACCTGGAAATATTCCTGACCCAAGTTTCCCTCACCATCGAGGCCCGTGGTCTGTATCGAATTCACCTCATCCACCAGTACATCGGCCAAGGTGTCCAGCTCTCCAGTGACCTTGACCAGGGTCTCCGAGTAGAAACGCGCGTAGCCCGATACACTGCCGCTCGGGAGACCGGTCAGGGGCTCGTTACTCAGCTCACCCTGCAGCTTGTACTCCAAGCGCGCGCGATCGTTCGCGACGGGATCAATTGCCAACGAAGATGATTTAATCCCGGACACCAGTCTGCCCTTGGTCGAGGACTCGGACAGGGAGACGGTCACTGACCCCCGTTTATCAAACGAGGTCCTGATCTGGACGTACTCTGAGAGGTCGCGAAGTAACTGATCGCGGCGGTCTAACAGCTCCGGTGCCTGGTCCCGCTCAGAGCTCTTTTTCAGCATCTGCCGGTTAACCTCAGCGATCTGTTCCGCGAGCGAGTTCACCGACCTAACATCTGCCTCGAGAGCGGAAAGCGACTGGTCTCCAAGATCACCGAGCTGGCTCGCTAGGCCGTTAAAACGCGACGCGAGTGCCTCAGACTCGCGGAGCATCACGCCACGCAGTGCCGGGGAAGCGGGGTCAGTCGAGAGCGACTTTGCCGAGGCAAAAAATTTGTTGAGCGCGGTCGTGAGCCCGATCTTCTCGTCACCCAGCAGGTCGAGGAGTCGGTTGGCGTACTCGACAGCGGCTCCCTGTGACTCAAGATCTGAGGTCGCCTGCTGCAGCGAGGACTCGAGAAAACTGTCGTATTGCCGAGCCACGCCATCGAAGTACGCGCCGGTACCGATGTATCCGTTACCGACGTCCTTTGGCTGTGCCTGTCGAATCTCTGTCGTCTGACGGCTGTACCCGTCTGTGCTGAGGTTAGCGATATTGTTTGAGACAGTAGACAGGGCCTGCTGCGCTACACCGATACCACTTGAACCGATGCCCAGTAAGTCTGTCATCAGTCACCTCCCCCGATAAGGAAACGACTCCGGTTCAATAAAAATTGTTGTGTCGCCCCTTCAGGAAGTCGGAATCCGTCCGATTTAACGTCCAGTGGGAGTGGGTCACGCTTTCGGCCATCAACTAAAAATTTTTGATCGCTATGCTCGTGGGCCTGGCCCTGCGACTGACGGATAAACTTCTCGACCATCTGCGCAAGTCCTGTAGAGCCGCGCTCCGACATCGCCATCACGATCTGCTGGTCATACATTTGCTCGAAGGTCTCTGATGCCTGGGAGTCGAACAGACCGCCCTTCTCGACGGTCGCCCGCATCGACTTCATCATCATCTGTAGGAACATCGCCTCGAACTGTTGTGCCGCCTTCTTGATAGCGGCATCATCCGAACGGTCGCTCGCGGCCCTCGCCTTGAGTTCACCAAGACCAGCGAAGTCGTAAGATGACTTAGGCCCGATCGCGTCAGTCATCAGATCACCACCAGCTCGGCCCGAAGGCTCCCGGAGGACTTGAGTGCTTCCAGGATCGCGATCAGTGAAGACGGCGTGGCGCCGGTCTGGTTGACCGCGTCAACGATCTCCCTGAGATCGATTCCGGGCTTGAATAAAAACATCTTGTTGTTGGGCTCGTTGATCCCCAACTCGGCATTCTGGATCGCGACGGTCTGGCCCTGGTCGGCGAATGGGTTGGCCTGACTCACCTCGTTGGTCGCAGACACAGTCACCGTGATTGGTCCGTGCGTCACCGCGGCGGCCGTGACACGGACGTTCCTGCTAATGACGACGGTACCGGTGCGGCTATTAACCACCACCTTCGCGGACGGCTCCCCCGGATTAACCTCCAGGTTCTCTATCAACGACAAGAACGATACCCGGGAGTTTGGGTCCTCTGGCGCACGTACCGCGACAGAGACGCCGTCGATCGCCTTCGCCGTGCCCTCACCGAAGACAGTGTTCACCTTGTCGACAATCTCTTTGGCGGTCGTGAAGTCCCCGGTGCGGACATTTAAAACTATGTGTTGTGAACGATTGAACGGCGATTCCACCATACGCTCGACAGACGCGCCGTTCGGAATACGGCCCGCGGTCGGGACACCTATCGTGATCTCATCACCAGCGGCATTCACCTCAACACCGGTCGATGTCAGGGCACCCTGCGCCAAGGCATATACCTCACCATCCACGCCACGGAGCCGCGTAAGGATCAAGGTTCCGCCACGCAGTGATTCGGCGGCGCCGATCGTCGACACGTTCACGTCGATTGTTTGACCGGGCTTCGCAAATGGCGGTAGTTTCGCGGTCACCATGACGGCCGCGACGTTATCCGCGGCGATACTGGTCGCCTGCACACCGCTGACGTCAAAATCGGAAATCACACCATCGACGTTGACGCCGAGACGGCTAAGTACTGAGCGCAGAGATTGGCCCGTGAAGGGAACATCCCCACCGTCGCCTGTGCCATTGAGACCGACCACCAAGCCGTAACCGATCAACTGGTTTGATCGAACGCCGGCTACGTTCGTCAGGTCTTTAATCCGGTCGGCCGATACCGTCGAGGCAATCAGGCCGAGTGTTAGGAATAACCAACGCATATCACTCTCCTCAGAACGGCCAGATGGCCATCAAGAGATTTGTCCCCCACGGGGTCCTGCTCGCGTTCGCGTTCTGGCCCGTACCCTTGTAAGAGATCTGAGCGCTCGCGATACGCTTCGATTGGACCGTGTTATCAGGCTGTACGTCCTGCGGACGTATGATGCCCTTGACCTGGATCACCTCCGACCCGGTCGAGAAGTTCACAATTTTTTCACCACGGATCATCAGGTTTCCGTTCGGATAAACATCCACAACCTGGGCGGTCATGGTGCCCGTCAACGATGCGCTCTGACCCGTGGTTCCTGAGCCCGCCGATTCGATGGTGGTATCGATTGGTGTACCGTTCTGGGAATCCAGCAGCAACCCACCCGGTGATCCGATCCGTGCGATCTGGGCGGCGGTCAGCACGTCGGTAGACGTTTCTCTTGACGCCTCGTTGGTCGCCGACGCTGACCCGTTCATCGACTCCGATAACAGCACCGTGATCACGTCACCGACCTGGTAGGTCTTCTTCTCCCCAAACCAGCTGTCTGCGTTAGAGGGGCTGTAGATCGATCCTGTCGGAATCGAGGACGCCACTTTTGGCTCCGGAACGACGGGCGCGTAGTCGGGAGACGGCCCGGCAACCTGCTGAGCCGCGCATCCGGATAGAACCAGTGCGGTAGAGACAAGCAATGAAAAACGCATCGGTCAGTTCCTTACAAGTTCTGGTTCAAGAAGCGGAGCATCGAGTCGACCGACGAGATCGCCTTCGAATTGATCTCGTACGCGCGCTGCGTCTCGATCATATTCACCATCTCCTCGACCACATTCACGTTGGCGGCCTCAAGCGAGCCCTGGGCGATACGGCCCGCACCGTCGGAATCAGGGTTGCTGATGGTTGGGGTCCCAGACGCCGAGGTCTCTCGGTACAGGTTCTTACCCATAGGCTCCAGTCCCGCGTAGTTCACAAAACGGGTCAACTGCATCTGCCCCACGACCTGCTCCGCGGCGTTACCGTAAGGCTGGATAGTGACCACACCGTCCTCACCAACGCTGATCGACTCGGCGTTCGCCGGGATCACGATCGATGGCTGGATGGGCATCCCGTTGGCGGTGACCAGCTCCCGATTGACAGATAACTTGAACGATCCGTCGCGGGTGTAGGCCATGGTCCCGTCGGGCTGAAGTACCTGGAACATGCCCTCGCCCTGGATCGCAAAGTCCAGAGCGTTCTTGGTCTGGATCATTGAACCCTGGTTGTAGTTCTTTTCTGTGGAGACGATCCTCACCCCGGTACCGATCATCAGGCCCGTCGGAGAGATGTTGTCGCCACCGGTCGAGCCACCGGCCTGTCTGATGTTCTGGTACAACAGATCCTCAAAGACCGCCCGATCCTTCTTAAAGCCAACCGTGTTAACGTTGGCGAGGTTGTTCGATATGACGTTCATCCGCATCTGCTGCGCGTCGAGTCCCGTCTTACTTACCCAAAGTGAGGCTTCCATCTATTGTCTCCTATGACAACCGCAGCATGCTCGCGCCGCTGGAGTCGTTATCTTTCATTTCGCGGATAATCTTGGTCTGCATCTCGAAAGAGCGCATGTGATCGATAAACTTAACTAAAGTATCGACCGTGCTGACGTTGGAGCCCTCGATGGCGCCGACGGTCACTGACGCGATTCCCGTGCCGGGCTCAAAATCTTGACGATCTTCTGTGTTACTGATCGGTTTAAAGAGGCCGTCCTCCCGCCGCGCCAGGTCAATACCAGTCGCGTCACGGATCCCAAGCACCGATAACACCTCGAACCCATTCGCGGGGGCGGCCGGATCGAATCCTGTAATCGTACCGTCGCTGGTGATCTGGAAGGCGATGCCTCCCTGCGGTAGCTGAATCGGCTGGAGCGACTCGTCAAGAACGAGGTACCCTTCCTGTGTTCTGAGGAAACCCTCGGGATCGAGGGCCATATCGCCGCGTCGAGTCCACGCGATCTCCCCATTGTCGGCCAGCACCGGTAGGACGGTCTTGTTATCCATCGCGATATCGAGCGGCTTATTCGTTACGATCCTAGGACCAGGGGCCAGGTCGATCAGTGGAGACGTCACCGCCCGCGGCAGGTACCGCGTATCGAAGCCGTCACCCTCGGTACGGATCGCTCGGTTCGCGAGCTGGAATGCCTTCTTGAAACCGGGCGTCGACACGTTCGCAAGCTCGTGTGTCATGTTTTGCCGGTCAAGTCGGTACTCCGACATCGCCATATTCGCTGTGAATACTAAACGATCCATGGTTAATCTCCGCTAGCTCTCGCTATTAGCTCCTGATGTTGATAATCGTCGAGGTCAGGGTCGAAGACGTCTCAATTGCCTTTGCGTTGGCCTGGAAGTTCCGCTGCGCGGTAATCAGGTCAACCAGCTCTGACGTCAAATCGACATTGGCCCTTTCCCTCGCACCTGCACGGATCGTGCCAAACCCAGCTCCGCCCGGCTCGCCGAGCGTCGGGGCCCCAGATTCATTGGATTCTAGGAAGGTTGAGTCACCTAACTGGCGTAACCCGTTGGGTGTCGAAAAAGTGGACAATACGATCTTTCCCTTGAGGTCCTGGGTACCGTTTGAGTAAGACGCGGTGACCAGACCATCGTCGGCGATATCTACCGCTACGAGGGATCCGTTTGGCTGGCCGTTCTGGCTCTGCGAGTTGACCGAGAAGTCACCCGAGAACTGTGTCGACCCGGCGTAGTCGATATCGATGTTGAGGGTATTACCCGAGCCACCGATCA
>MDTB01031878.1_pt1 | contig 16876 bp, 19 predicted proteins | sample 811161 | NCBI WGS metagenome assembly MDTB01 (sample SAMN05326650, study PRJNA326480) | marine metagenome | isolation source: seawater | place: Mediterranean Sea | collected 2009
CGTGATGCGGATTGCATCCCCTCCCAAACACGTAATCGCTCAACCATGCTCGACGCATTCTCCAGGAAGGCCGTCTCGGCCGACTCCAGCGGCGCCTTCATTGGCGGAGGCGAGCTTGCCTCTCTGAAGTCTTTCATCGCAGACGGCAACAAGCGCCTTGACGCTGTGAACGCTATCTCCTCCAACGCCAGCTGCATCGTCTCTGACGCCGTTGCAGGCATCTGCTGCGAGAACACCGGCCTGACCGCCCCTAACGGTGGTGTGTACACCAACCGCAAGATGGCTGCTTGCCTGCGCGACGGTGAAATCGTTCTCCGTTATGTCAGCTACGCGCTGCTCGCCGGCGACGCTTCTGTGCTTCAGGACCGCTGCCTCAACGGCCTTCGCGAAACCTATGCCGCCCTGGGCGTGCCTACCGGTTCCGCTGCCCGCGCCGTCGCCATCATGAAGGCTGCTGCTGCTGCTCTGATCACGAACACCAACAGCCAGGCCAAGAAAATGGCTCTCACCTCCGGTGACTGCTCCAGCCTCGCCGGTGAAGCTGGCAGCTACTTCGACATGGTGATCAGCGCCATCAGCTGAGCCAGAGATCATTTTCTGAACACCTGAAACCCTTCTTCAAAATCATGAAGTCCGTCATCACCACCGTTATCGGCGCTGCCGATAGCTCCTCCCGTTTCCCCTCCGCCTCCGATATGGAGTCGGTCCAGGGTTCCATCCAGCGCGCTTCTGCACGTCTGGAAGCCGCTGAGAAGCTGGCTGGCAACTACGACGCCGTGGCTCAAGAAGCTGTCGACGCTGTTTACGCTCAGTACCCCAACGGTGCTACCGGCCGTCAGCCCCGTAAGTGCGCCACCGAAGGCAAAGAGAAGTGCAAGCGTGACTTCGTTCACTACCTGCGTCTGATCAACTACTGCCTGGTCACCGGCGGCACCGGCCCCCTCGACGAGCTGGCCATCAACGGTCAGAAAGAGGTCTACAAGGCCCTCAGCATCGACGCTGGCACCTACGTTGCTGGTTTCTCCCACATCCGCTCCCGCGGTTGCGCTCCTCGCGACATGAGCGCTCAGGCTCTGACCGCCTACAACCAGCTGCTGGACTACGTGATCAACTCCCTGGGCTGATCATTTAGCTTCAAGCTGATTGATTGTGTCGATCTAATCAGCGGGGTGGGCAATATGCCCACCCCTTTTTTTACCCTTATCAGACTGTGCTGCATAAAGTGCAGCATCCATGGCTTCATTTAGCAGTCAAAGTTTGCAAGGGCATAGATGATTAGGTTCAGAGACATAGCTCGCATCAACGCTCGGATGAACTGGTCAAGGAAGCCAAGGTTCAGCAATTGCTAACCATTGAAAACTGTGACCGTCAATCCATCAGCGGATTCATCTCTCGACAGGCTAAAGAGTGCCTATCAGTTCAATGATTGGGCCAGCATGTTTGAGAGGTGATTAATAGTCCACCTCACCCCTTCCCTCATCATGCTCAGCACTCAAACGAGTCCCGAAGGGCTCGCAGCTGCAAGTCGCACCAAGCCTGCGTCCTACTCCATGACGAGTAAAGCAGGAAAGAACACTGTGCACCGCACAGTTGCTGGTGCCATCGCTGAATACAAGCGCAACACCTGCGCAGCGATGGGTCTTGGTATCGGACCTCGCCTTCATGGTGAGGTGCCCTATGCAGTCACCTTCGACGAATACGCCCCCAGCAGCAGCGAAGCCCTGGAGCGGACGATCAACGCTGCCTACCGCCAAGTCTTTGGTAATCTGCCACCGACCGAAGCTGAGCGTTGCACTTCCTTGGAAGCACGCCTAATGAACGGCGAAATCACAGTGCGTGACTTCGTTAATGGACTGGCGAAGTCACCTTTTTACAAGGACAACTACTTCCACTCCGTTGCACCTCAGCGCGGCATCGAGCTCAACTTCAAGCACATCATGGGACGCGCTCCCCTGAATCAGGCTGAAGTGCAAAACAGCATCAAGCTGCAAGCCGAGGAAGGCTTTGACGCCCTCATCGACAGCATGACTGACTGTGCTGAGTACGCCGAGGTCTTCGGTTCTGACATCGTCCCGTACACCAGAACTGCAGATTCCTACGCTGGAATGTACACCTCGTCCTTCAACTTGAGCCGGGAGTTGGGTAGCACCAAGGTGGCTATCAGTGATAACGCTCAAGGCAAAAAGGCTCGTACGACGACCCCCTTGGCAACAGCAGCGGCTAAGGCTGCTCAACCAGTGACCTTCACCTACCGGTCTGTAGCCAAGACACCAGTCAGGCTGCCTGAGCAGCAATACAGCGGTCATAAGCCCCCTGCTGTAACTGACTATGTACCCTTCCGACCCTTTGGCGTTCACTTCTGATTTCAAGAAGCTGGAAGGATCCCATTAAATTGGGAATTCAAAAGTGTCCCTTCACAGAAGGGGCACTTTTTTAATGTGTGCCGTCAAAAGCAAAGAGACAGTGCTTGAAATAAGCAGAGTAAATCCTGCACACCCTCGATCAATTAGATTGGTATGGAACTCAGAGGCAATGGATTTGAGTCAAGGCTCAGAGGATCTAAACTCGATCAGTAACAGCAAGCTCACAGAAGAAGAAGCTTCAAAGCTGGCTGATGAACTGAGCCTGAAGCTAAGCGAGGGCGTGATTCCGGGCGCCGATAGTGATTCATTGAAAAAAATGGTTGCCGGGCTTGGCGATCAACGAGGAGCTCTGCGCTTAACGTTTGCAAAAAGCCTAGGGGCTGTTGGTGAGGCAGCACTTCCTATCCTGTGCAACTCGTTGCGAACTCACGAAAACGTTGTCGTCAGACGGGCCTCTGCCAAAACGCTCAACCTAATCGGCAGCAAAGCAGCATTGCCATTCCTATTGGAGGCCTTTCTGGAAGATGATGATCCAGTTGTACTTGGCTCTTCTGCCGGGGCAATGGCAACAATTGGTCCGGATGCATTGCAATCGTTATTAGGGATTTTAGTTAATCCAGACTGTACGCCGTTTCAAGTTGGGCTCATCAATCTAGCCCTAACATTCATAGGAGCAAAAGCTCCTGAAGCATTACTAGAGGCGTGTGATTCACCCCATGCAGAAGTACGTGTAGCTGCAATCTCAGCACTGGGTGATCAAATCCAGGCGTTAGGGGATGCCAAAGCAATGCAGCGACTACTGAATGCGATGGATGACGAGTGCAGTGAAGTTAGAGCAGAAGCAGCCACCTTGATTGGAAAGTCTTGCGATGCAGAGGATGTTCAACATTTACTTGTTGCGAAACTAGTCGATGACGACCCACAAGTAAGAAAGAATTCCGCATTATCACTCATGAAGCTGACAGCCCGTGAATCCATCGAAGGACTTTCAAAAGCGGCCGAAAGCGAACAAGACGAAGGCGTCATGAAAGTGATTGAAGTTGCGATCAAAATACTGAAAGCGGATGACGAGTGAATAGGAAGCAGAAACAAAGAAAAGGAACGCTATGAGCAACAAAGAAAAAACTGGTCAACGGAAAGCAGCTGCAGTAGAGTAAGGAAGAAGTAGTGGATAGCTCCGTGCTGCGAAAGCCAGCAAGTCACTACAGCTTCACTGACACCCTGGAAATGGAGGAGTGCTGCAAAGCACACTTCTCAGAGTATTACCAAGGCTCGGCCTTTGACTGCAATGTTACTCAGCTAACCAGCGGCAGTCTGCTTACGAAAACAATTTGCTCTCCAGTAAAAGACATCCATCTGGAAATTTTTGAGAGCAATCAAGCTCTCCTATATGAAGAAGAAGCAAATATCAACTCAATTTCGTTCTGCTGGGTAGGGCCTGAGAAGAACAAAGGAAACAAATATGTAACCACCATGGGTGGTTACAGGATGAGCAACAATAGCGTCGCTGGATTCAACAGGATCAGCAAAACTGGAGGTAATACCTGGAATCTTTTAGGCACAAACAGCAAGCTATTTTGCATGAGCTTGAGATGGGAGCGGCTCAACAAAAGAATCCAATCACTAAAAGCCTATGAGGCCTATGCAAGAATTGAGGAATCAATTGGATTTGATTCCAGCAACTCCTCTACAGTCCAACTGAAAAGACTAGTCAAAGAGCATTTTAAAGGAAAGACAATTACCCAGCCAGCAAAAGCCTTTGATCTTGCCATTGCGTGTCTAGAAGAAGGGGCAACCGACAATTCAATCGAAAGAGAAAGGAGTGAATCAAGTGAACTAGTCGAGGATTTGGTGAAGCTCATTCACGAAGACAGGAATGGATTGTCACCAATCACCCTGACCGAAATAAGTGATTATCTGGATACTGGAAAAAATTCTCTAAACAAAGCATGCAAAGAGACATTTGGGATGAATGTCTTAGAGCTGACAAAGGTAGTTCGACTAGAACAAGTCAGGAAGTCATTATCCAATCCAACCATAAGCTCCGGGCTACGGCTGTTCACAAAAGAGCGAATTGCTGAATACTATGGATTTTCGAAATGGACCACATTTGAAGAGCTCTACTTCAGAAGCTACCTAGAAAATCCAGAAGACACGATCGAGAAAACACGAGACATCAGCATTGGCGTCTCAGCTTTGGGTGGAGAGCAGAAGATATGAGCATCATCATTGAGTACAAGGACCCTCTGAATCTTTCAGAGGAGCTCCAAAAGCTAGGGCAGAGCACACGCATCACACAATTTGAAAATGGTGGAGGTACTTACAAGATTTCCCCACTTCAATACAAAACAGTGTCTGTGGCACAAATAGAGTCAACCAAAACGCTGCTTTATGAGGGCTGGGGTAATGGTGAAACTATTGATTTCAACTGGATTACTCCACTTGGCAGGAAAGTAGAAGGGCTAGGCCGATGTGACGGGTACAGAATGACGCCGAATAGCCTGGCTGGATTTGCGACCATCAGCCCACAACCGAGGAACTCGTGGGGGCGGTACACGAACAATTGCACAAGCACAGCCTGCATGGTGAGGAAGAGCGATTTTATTGATTACCTGCATGAATGCAAAGCTTACAACGCGCTTGAAAGGATCGATGGTGACATAGGAATGGAATGCGAACCAAAACATTTGGCCCAATTAAAGAGGCTGGTTGAAAGAAATATTCGAAGACAAGAAGAAGGCATCGACAGCAAATACTTTGAAATTCTGACTGCATGCCTAGAACAGCCCATCACCGTGAGTGACTCAATCCAATCACCCAAGAATGTTGACTTATTGAGAGAAATTGTCAAACTCGCCCACGACTCAGATGTGATGACGAAGCCTCTCACCTTGGCAGAAGTCTGTAGACAAATCCATACAAGCCAAGCCTCTCTCTATCGAATCTGCCAAGAAAGCTTTGGCATGGGAATCATTGAGATGATGACGCAGATCAGATTAGAGGAGTCAAGGCGAGTGCTTTTGAATTCAGCACTAAGGTATGAGCTGAAATTACGTTCTATCAGGGAAATAGCAATCCATTTTGGCTTCAAGCATCAAGGCAGATATGCCCGTCGTTATGCCACTGCCTATGGTGAATTGCCGAGCCAAACAATAGAAAGAGCGCGGTATTACCTTATTGGAAATAGCCAAATTAGAGCTGCTTCAATACGCTAAAGCAAGACTGTTTTAATGCGTCCCAATGAGTTTCCAAAAACAGGCGCTCAATGGTTGGCCTTGTATCTTTGAGGCCAAGGCTGAGGCAAGCCCAAACCGCAGCAATTCTTGATTTAGCATATTGAGGTTCAGTATTATTTAGAGCTTCGATAACAAGGTCAGATAGAGAGTGCAAACGTAATTGTCCGATGACATTTGTGATTAAATAATGAACACCATAGTCAGATCCATGTTCATTCCAGATATCAAGAATTGCTTGGTGTTGATCAGCAGACTCTAAGTCTAGAAGAGCATTGGCGCCTAGATATTGCTTGCCTTCATCTCGATGGCGCAGATAATCACAAATAGAATCCAAAGATGATGGAGGCGTCAACTCTGATGGATAAGCCAACAAGCGGGGATCATCAATCAAAATGGCCTGAAGGAATGGGTTCAAACGATATTGTTGATTTCTACCGAGAATGCGCAGCGCGCTTTTAGCACGCAAAGGCATGGAAACAGCAGATGACGCCAATGCAGAAAGTGAGGCTTCATGCCCCGCATCTCCGAGATCGATCACAGCCGCACGACGAATCCCAACCGTAATATCTGATAGGCGTGCACTCAAGCTCTCTAAGCGTTCCAGCGAGCCAGTGCATCGAACCAAATAGGCAAGGGCAGCTCCACTAACTAAATAATCAGTGTGGGCTTCAAAGGGCGCAATTTGCGGAGCACAATCGTTAACATCAAGCCTGCTAAAGCACTGGATTGAAACACGCTTAATGGCTGCAGAGCCTTGGAGTAATAGGGTTAATAAAGTAGTCTTGACATCAGCTGTTAGAGGCAAACCAATTGTTATGAGTGCATCAACAGCATTGACAACAGTAGGGTCATCATCGCTAGACAGAGCTTCATGAATCACAGGCAATGAGGAAGGATCCTTACGGCGTCCTAATGCTTCAATAGCTTTTCTACGAGTAATGCGATCAAATATATCCTCTCTATCCCCAGTAGACGCTGAGATTAATGCTTCCAGAGACTCGTGCGAGCTACAAGCACCAAGTCGAGTAGCAGCAATATATTTAACACCAGGGTTATCAAGCTCGCCAGAGGGTTGATTGAGAAGCTCAACAGCATTTGACTCAGACATCCCTGCAAAGAGCCCATCAAATCGTTGACTATTTACCATTTAATTTGAGCAATTCTTATTAGTTGTTTTAACAGCTGGCTATACAGATCGGGCAAGCATGATAAAAAGCAAAGCCAGACTGAGGAGATGGGGATCCTGCTGATAAAATGTGGATAGAGCTTGGGCTTCGCGCATGTCGAGAGCTGAATTCATTCGCTTCATTGGCGTCTTAAGGGAAGACGTTGCACTGAGAAGCAAGTTTGCGGATGCGCAGCCAGAAGAAATACTCAGACTGGCAAAGGCCAACGGATTTGATTTCTCGGACGAAATTCAAGGGCGATTCCTAAACCGCTGGGCTGGTGTGTATTTCTGCCCATTTGCCAACGACATTGGCGAATTGTGCCCAAAACTTGTGCCACCTGGCTTTAAAACACTGCTGGAATATTCACAAACCACGTGCAGCAAAGAGGACGAAGTTGAACGCTATGACTTCCGTGCTGGGGGCTATTACGAAGGTCTCAAACCAGTATGATGCCCCGACTCTAAAACCAGAACATATCGGTCTTTATTTGCCCGTATCTAAAGGCAGTACTGGTTACTAGCTCTACAGCACTGAACAGTTCTTTATGACTACGATTAATTCAGTACCTGTAGCCATTGATGTCATCAAAACTAGCAACGACTTAGCGCTGAAATACCACGCGATCTGGTGGTTAGGCAAAAACAAAGAGCAGCAAGCAGTTGGGGTTCTCGCTGAAGTCCTCAATGAAGACAATGATCAAACGGCATTGGGTGGGTATCCATTGCGCCGGCAAGCTGCTCGTTCACTAGGAATGATCGCCAATCCGCAGGCCGTCGCACCATTGATCCATTCACTCAATTCAAATGATTTACGGCTTCAAGAAGCAGCTATCCTTGCATTGAGGTCTATTAATGACCCAGCTTGTGTTCCAAGTTTAATTGAATATCTATATGGAACATCATTGCAAAAGCCTATGGAGGCCTTGATTGAAGCCTTGGCTGCATTTGAGATATGGGAAGTAGCAGAAGTAATCAAAGATTATTTGAATGACAGCTCCAAACGGATCCAAGGGGCTGCTGGAATTTATTTTTACAGAATGACAAGAGAACGAAAATATCTAGCAACTATCAACAACAATCTATCGGACCAGAATGCATTCTTGAGGCAATCAGCTGCGTTTGATCTGGCCCAATGCCATGACGCAATTCTAAGCGAAAACATAACAGCTGCCAATCTTCCCAATAATGTAAAAATGGCGGCACTAAAGCAAATTCTAGAGACGCATGCCCGTTGTATTCATTCGGGAAATTCTAAGAACTCAATCCTCGACAGCGTAGTTAAGGAACTAATCTCCAAGATTGACTCACTCGTTACAGATGCCATTCAGGGCAATCTTCCATCTTCAAATCTATTAGCAAAAAACAACAGCGCTGAGCTGTCCCCTCTAGAACTTAGCAAGGGGCATTTAATCAAGCTTATTCAACAAAATCCAACGAACAATGAGCAGCTATTAAAAACACTTCAAGCCAGTGAGACAGACTGCTGCATGGAGCTGTGCGCGAGCTGCATGGAGAGCGAAGATCAAGATATACGTGCTGCGATTGTGCAAATCCTCTATTTCATGAGGTGTACTCAAGCTGTCACTGTTCTACAGCAAGTCATCGGCCTTGAAATCGCTAACCATTGTCAAGGCAAGATAAGACGTGTAGCGCTCTTGGCTCTAGGAAAGCTGTACCATGATTTTGAAGCAGGCAGTGAGATTAGAAAATCCATTCAGTCAACACTGCATTGGGCATTAGCTGAACCCGAGGATTGGGGTCTGCGTTATTCAGCTGTAATGGCCTATGAAGAGATCGCCATAATCGAGCCAATAGATTTTGAACTATTCTCAAAAGCCAATAAAGCCTGTCAAACCGATCTAATTATTGATTTAAGACTGGCCATAGCTGAATCCGTCCTGAAAGAATCAGCAGAGGACTTGGTCAAGACTTAGAAGTTGCAATCAGATTTTCATGCCGGGCCAATCCTGACTCAGCGGCTTCCTTGATCAAAGGATCAGTGGATGATTCCATCAGGGATTTCAAAGAGCTCGCCACAAGAGGATGATTAATATCTGCCAATGCTTGAGTGGCACTGTAGACCAAAGCAACGTTCTCATTTGTGAGCACATTGACTAGAAGCTCAACCGCTTCATCTCCACCAAGTTGTTGTTTACCAAGCTGCCCAAGGCACATCAATCCACCTTGGACAACAACCATGTCTGAGTCGTCAATCGCATCCCTAAGTAAATCCATCACCTCATCAGGAAACGGCTGGTTAGGGAAATTTTTGAACAACTGAACAAATGCCTTTGGACAGCATCTTTTTGCCGTTTGATTTTTAGTTCGACCATAAAGCTCAATAACTGGTAGGAATGCTTCATAACCAAAGAATCCAACACCCTTTACAGCGCCACGATAAACCTTGGGATCTTCATGTTCAAATAAATCGAGCAGCCGAGGCAATGCTTCCGATGCATATTTCTCTGCCATTTCACGACATGCATCCTCTTGGATCCGAGGATTTGGATGCATCAAATCTTCGAATAAGGAATCAAGGTTGGTATTGCAATCTGCAGCAGCTTCCATTTAGATATCTAAATGACAAGTCTTGATGATATCACCCAGGAGTCGTACAAGGACCTTATTGAGATGATGGGAAATGAATACTTTTCAGACCCATCTAGGCATCCTAATGCTTTAGAAGTTCTTGGGCCTTCAAACGGACGGTGGGCTCAGGGTCAGAAGCGACAAGCTGCAGCAAAAAAGGCTGAATGGTCTCAGGCCAACTTGATTGCGGAAGGAACCCCAATGCTTCAAGACAAGCAAAACGTTTTTGCCATGAAAAAATCGTGCAATCCGATCGAAGAGCGTCCATCTGGTCCATAAATAAATCAGGGAAACGCATAGAAAGAGATAACAGTGCAGCTGGAGGTGATTTTTTAAATTGTGGACGTTGGTCTTGTATAGCATTAAGCAGAAGTTCTTTGATTATTGGCAAAGCCTCATCAGGCCAGGTATCTACAAATCCAAATAAATGCATAAAAAAGTAATGTGCTCCATAATCATTATGAGCACGATCAGACCATGATTTATGCAAGAATGGCCAGACAAGTTGGCCATTCGTAGCAACAAGATGCTGCATCGCTAGATAGCAACGACTGAAATCCGGACAAAACAGCTCGTTGACCAAAAATGCAGGGTCTTGAGCATCCTCATAGTGATGTAGAACAACAATTTCTTCTGGGCGGTCAAGAATCACTCTCTTGACCAATTCAATCCCGTAGGGAGCCTCAAGCTGCTCATCATTAAGCAACAGCTTTAAAGCCCTCATTTTGAATGAAGGGGAAACAGGAGCCTTGGTGACATCAGCCAGAAGATCAACTTGCCTGGCATCAATAATGTCTTGAACAGCACTTTGCCGATCCATCTGATTTGGCAAAAACAAATTCTCTGAAAGCTTTTCAACTTCATCCTTAGAAAGTATTCTTAGCTTTGCAAGTGCCGCAACAGCAGCACCAGCCACTGATGGCATCTCATCGCACTTTAGCTCTTCGAAATGTGGGATAGCTTGATCAACATCTAACGAAGAAAGAGTCTGAATTAAAACTCTCCGATTTTGACTGGGCTCTGCCAACAGCGAAATCATTTGCTCATGAAAAGCACTGTCCTGACAGATCAATTTCCCCAATGCCCAGGCAGCATTTTCAACCATGTAGATATCTTTACTAGCAAGGAATTGCCCAATAACTGTTTGCGCCTCCTGGCAGCGCAGACGTCCTAGGACTTCAACAGCTTTACGTTGAGCCAACAACACACTGGAATCTTGCGAACTAATTTGCAAAAAGCCAATCAACCCATTCACCGTCTCCTCACCCGGAAAGTTAATTAGGTGGGAGGCAGCCATATAGAAGTCACTTTTAGAGTCAAGCTCTTCTACACTGCTTTTCAATATTTTTAGCGCACCAAGCTGGGTTAATCCTTGGTGAATATTATCAAATTCTCCTGCCATCTATCGAGGATTCATTGGATCAAAAACTAGCACTAAGTAGGCAGAAGATACCCGCCGCAATGTTGATCAATAAGAAAAGTTTGAGCAGCTTTTCTTTTGAGGTGGCCTACGGCAGAATTTGCTGGCATTTGCTTCATGAGCATGGGCCCCTCTGCTGGTCGTGATATCTGCCTGACAGTGCGGAGACTAGAAGGTCCAGCATCCCAAACCATCCATACAGTACGCATTCCTTTTTCTCGGATGCAGCGATGGATGCAAATGGCAAGCAAATCCGGAATCACCGTTCTTGACGTTTCAGCCAGCGGATCAGCATCTGTTGTCACCAAGCAGAAGGACCAGCCTGCTGCGAAAGCACAGCCCAAGAAGAACGCACCTAAACCTGCAACAGCAGCAAAATCAGAGAGCAAGTCTTCAAATCCACCAAAGCGTCGTGGACGCAGAAAGGCTTCCTGACACAGGTCAGGATCTGGAACAGTTCAAGACGAAATCTCAAATACTGCTTCTTGAGGGCGAGTGGATTTCAGTCCTTCCCAGTTAATAGCAGCAAGAAATGCTTTGGGGTCTTGAGTCTCGACAACATCTACCCCCCAAAAACCTTCTTGCAAAGGTGAGCCAGGAGCTCCAGCAGAGTCTTTCCTTCCACCCAGGGCTAACACCGTGTGAGAACTGGTGTGTCCATTGTTTTGGCGGTACATTTTCCAAGCTTTGACGAGTTCATGAGCGAGTTGAACAGGCTCGAGTGAGGACTCGCAGGTCAAGGCCCAGTGCGGATGATCAAGAACTTGGGCAGCAGTAATTGATGAAGAGTTAACAACCAAAGCTTCAGCAAGATTTTGCATATCTATGGCAGGAACACTGTCACTCGTTATCTGCAGATTATGAGAGAGAACAAATGTGGTCATTGATTGGTTTCTTTGTCTCAAATTAAGGGTTCTCTTTGCTAGCCAGAGGCTTCGAGCGAGTAGGGATACCCGGACCAACGACGGTGTTTGAGTCAGTCTTTTCTAAGCCACAAAAAAAGGAGGGGCGATGCCCCTCCTTTGATGAACTGATTCAGTTCAGCTAACGAATCAAGTGCTCAGGAGAGAGCGTTGATCAGGTAATCAAGGTAGCTCTTGAACTCATTGAGAGCCTGAGCACTCATGTCGCGAGGAGCGCATGCGCGATCGCGGGTGTAGGTCAGAGCTTCGATGTAAGCGTTGGTCGGCAGACCCAAGGTGCGATACACCTCGCGGGCGCCAGCAATACCCCACTCATCGAGAGGGCCAGTGCCACCAACGATCAGGCAGTAGTTGATGAGGCGCAGATAGTGGCCGAGGTCGCGATAGCACTTATCAATCTTGACCTGGCTGTCACCAGCTTCGCCGGGTTGCTTCAGATAGGAGTACTTGTTGAAGCAGGCATCGCCAGCTTCACGAGTCACGTTATCCAAGCCGGCAGCCAGCTTTTCAGCGGCTTCCAGGCGAGCTGCGGCACGCTGAATGTTGCCCTGAACAGCCTCAAGGTCGTTCTGGGAAGGGAAGCGACCTGCTGCATCGGCAGCGGTCACGACGGTGGTCACAACGGATTTCATTTGAGATCCTTAGGAATGGTGGTGCTGTGAGTAGGGAAAGAAGTCGGGACCGATCAGCTGATGGCGCCGATCACGCGGTCGAAGTAAGAACCAGCTTCTGCAACCAGAGCAGAGCAGTCGCCCTGAGTGGTTTCCATCTTGCGGTACTTGGCACCGCCGCTGGCAGGGGAGTTGGTCTGACCAATCAGAGCAGTCGCGGCGGACTTCATGATGGCCACAGCACGGGCAGCGGACTGGGTGGGAACACCCAGAGCGATGTAGGTCTCTTTCAGGCCGTTGAGGCAACGGTCATCGAGCACGGAAGCATCGCCAGCCAGAAGGGCATAGCTGATGTAACGAAGCACGATCTCGCCATCGCGCAGGCATGCAGCCATGCGGCGAGTGGGATAGCAGTTGCCACCAGCTTGAATCAGGCCGGTGTTTTCGCAAATCATGCCGGTGACTGCATCAGAAACGATGCAGTAGGCGTTGGAAGTGATGGCGTTAACAGCATCAAGGCGCTTGTTGCCATCACGCACATAGGAGCGGAGGCTAGCGAGGTCGCTACCACCCACCGGTGCAGTTTTGGCGTCAGCGCTGACGACTGTGCGGGAAAATGCGTCGAGCATTGGGGGCCAGACAGTTTTAGGGGGAAAAGCTTCTAATACCGCTGGGGGTAACCACACCGAATGGAATGGAGTCCCCAAGTGGGAAGCGCTCTGCAAAGCTAAGCCCATCAACCGAGGGCCCCACTGGGATCCAAGGGTTACGCAAGAGTTTGTCACCTTGGCCCTTGGGACGACCTGGACCACAGCGTTGGCTGCAAACCACAAAGCGAGGGCAAAGCCCAGTGCTCAACGGCAGTCTGAGCTATTGAAGCTGGGCTCTGATGACGACATCAGCTAATGCGTGCAGCTACCGACCCAAGACTGAATGATGTTTCGAGCGCCAACGCTCGAGGTTTAAGCTTCAAAAAATCGATCACCTAAAGGATGACGAACGTTCCATCTGACACGCCAACAGCTCAGGAACTTCAAGAATCGATTGATGAGCTCTCTGCCTACCGCAATCGCCTTTATCAAGATGTTGTCAATCTGGGGCAAAAGCTTCGTCTTTCCCAGAAAAAAATTGATGCAACAGTTGCTGAGCACCCTGAATTACAGAAAATTGACGCCATCCTTGATCAACTAGCTACCCAAAAGAAGGCTACTGAATCTTGAGCTTCCAGCCGCATATACCAGCAACCTTGCATTGGATTAAAAGCACCTGGCAAACATGAAATCCACCCCCTTACCACCCATGACGATGGCTGACTTCTTTGAAGCCAGCAGGGGAACATGGCTAAACAGAAGAGCAGTCCATCATTTGGATTTCCAAGATGATGAAGCAGCCGACTCTAATTTAATCATTGAACCCTTTAATGCAGATGATCCTGCCGTAGAAAGCATCTGCGCAGCTCTCAACATCAGTTCCAATGAAAGCAGTGGCGGAGCAAGATTCTGGTGGGAAAGCAACATTAAAAAAGGAGTCAGGAATGATGACTACGCGGCTGTTGTGATTGACGTGCCAAATACAAGCAATCCAAGAAAGGGGTATTTGCTCAGAGACGTGGGATATGTTGAGAAGCAATCTGTGCTTAGTACTTACGACTTTGCAGACGATGGAATTCTAACAATCACAACTCGATATGATACCAATGTAGGGGTTGAGAGATGCTGGTTCGTTACTGACCAAGTACGCATGCGCGTCAGCTCTGTTCAGTGCCTTGACGGAGTTTCAATGACAACTTACTGCACTGAGTTTCGCTGTCCAAGCGATGAAGACATCCGATCCATTGCCATGCAAGCACAAAGCTTGAAGGCCAATACTCCTGCACCCATCATCTGAAGATGTTTGACCCTTTCCTGGATCAGCTACACAGCGACTTAATGGAGAAAGGTGCTACGGCCCTTGAGATTCCTTCAGGATTAGAACGCTCTGAATCCCAAAACGGCAAAAGCACAATTCAAAGCTGGCTTTGGCAGCTCCCTGGATTCAGGCGCTGGCGGGTCACCAGAATGGATGCAGGCGACAGCCTTCAAGTCCTCAATTCAGTTGCCTACCCAGACCTTAATAATGATCAACCCTTGATGGGTGTGGATCTGCTGTGGTTTGGCGCCAGAAAGAAACTTGTTGCTGTTCTGGATTTTCAACCACTGACCCAGAAGCCAGATTATCTAGATCGTCACCTGGTGGAATTGAAAAATCTCCACCAGCAGTTCCCAGAATTAAGCGGGGAAGAAACGATGCGTTCCTTTGACCCAAATCAATATTTCTCCCCCTATTTACTGTTCTGTCGTGGTGGAGCAGAACAAGCTCAGCAATCGCTCCCTCAAGCTTTCAATGCCTTTTTAGATAGCTACTGGCAATTGACAGCTCGATCGCAAGCTGAACAATCAGAGATTTCTCCAGCAGAAGTCCAAGAACTCCAGTGTGCTTACAACAAGTACAGCGCTGAGCGGGATCCTGCCCATGGACTGTTCACAAGCCACTTTGGCAATGAATGGTCAGACCGCTTTCTTCACGAATTTCTCTTCCCCACATCAACGCAATGAGCCCGTCACGCCTGAGCAGCCTTGAGCCTCTCACCATCGATCACTGGCGCTGGCAACCATTTTTGGATCATGCATGCGCAGCGTTAGAACCTTTTGGGTTGCAGCCTTACCCAATTGAGCCGGAGTTTCTGCTTCAAACAAGTGAAACGGGTTCTAAAAGCAAGCCGATCCATGTGACGACGGCAACCTGGGCCTGCAGCAGCACAAAACTGCGACAAATTCGTGCTGCTTGCGTGGAGGCAGGGTCAGCAGCCTCAGTGCTGAATTTTGTGATTAATCCTCTGACGACTTACGACCTGCCCTTTTTTGGAGCAGATCTAGTGACCTTGCCGGCGGGGCACCTGCTGGCCCTGGATTTACAACCAGCCCTCAAAAGCGATCGCGACCACACCGAAAAAGTCTGGTCTCGGCTACTACCAATCTTCGAGCGTTGGCAGGAATGCCTCCCCCACGGAGGACCGATTCCAGAGGAAGCTCAGCCCTACTTCTCGCCAGGCTTTCTTTGGACACGTATCCCACTCGGCGCTGAGGGGGATGCCTTGATCGATGAGGTTGTGATGCCCGCCTTCCAGGACTATCTCAACCTCTATCTGGAGCTGGTTGATTCAGCCGAAACAGTTGAGCCAGATCGAAGCGAAGCTTTGCTAGCCGGGCAGAGGAGATACACGACCTATCGAGCCGAAAAAGATCCCGCACGAGGCATGTTGACTCGCTTCCACGGCTCTGAATGGACGGAGGAGTACATCCATGGGGTGCTGTTCGATCTGGATAAGAATCGGACATAACGCGTCAAACGAGGCCAAAAACAAGGCCCAGACAGCAATGTTGGCTGCCGACATCAATTAAACATTGTGAACAGGCTTCCAGTGTCAGAGGAGTCATTGGTCAGAATCCCCCCTGTGACGGGGTGGGTACGCCCCCCGGCCGTCCCCACCCCAAAGTCGCTAAGACTTCCCCTCCAGAAGTAGCCCCCAAGGAGTTTCCCCAAATGTTCGACGCCTTCACCAAGGTCGTTGCCCAGGCCGACGCCCGGGGCCAGTTCATCGGCACCGGTGAAATTGACGCCCTAGCCGCAATGGTTGCTGACAGCAACAAGCGACTGGATGCAGTGAACCGCATCAGCAGCAACGCTTCCGCCATCGTGGCCAACGCTGCTCGCGATCTGTTTGCTCAGCAGCCTGCCCTGATTGCTCCTGGCGGTAATGCCTACACCTCCCGCCGCATGGCTGCTTGCCTGCGTGACATGGAGATCATTCTCCGATACGTCACCTATGCAGTCTTCTCCGGGGATGCATCAGTCCTTGAGGACCGCTGCCTCAACGGTTTGCGTGAAACCTATTTGGCCCTTGGCACTCCTGGTGCTTCGGTTGCCTCAGCCGTGAACCTCATGAAGGAAGCCGCTGTGAACCTCGTCAATGACCGCGATGGAATCACCCAGGGTGACTGCACCGCCCTCGCTAGCGAAATCGGCACTTACTTCGACCGTGCTGCTGCTGCTGTGGCCTGAGCCTGAGCTGATTCATCTCTCTCACAACGCCTTTCCCTAATCATGAAAACCCCCCTCACCGAAGCCGTCTCAGCTGCTGATTCCCAAGGCCGCTTCCTCAGCAACTCTGAAATCCAGAGTGCCTCTGGCCGCTTCAACCGTGCCAAGGCCAGCCTTGAAGCTGCCAAGGGCCTGACCGCCAAAGCTGATGCTCTGGTGAATGGCGCTGCCCAAGCGGTGTACACCAAGTTCCCCTACACCACTCAGATGCAGGGTGCGAACTACGCAGCCTCTGCTGAAGGCAAGGCCAAGTGCTCCCGCGACGTTGGCTACTACCTGCGGATGATCACCTACTGCCTCGTGGCTGGTGGCACCGGTCCCATGGACGACTACCTGATCGCTGGTCTCGACGAGATCAACCGCACCTTCGAGCTCTCCCCCTCCTGGTACGTCGAAGCCCTGAACCACATCAAGGCCAACCACGGC
>MDTB01232434.1_pt1 | contig 16876 bp, 19 predicted proteins | sample 811161 | NCBI WGS metagenome assembly MDTB01 (sample SAMN05326650, study PRJNA326480) | marine metagenome | isolation source: seawater | place: Mediterranean Sea | collected 2009
AAACTTTATAAAAGCTATTTCGTAGCTAAAAGTTGTGTATGTATCGTCAGAAATTTTAAAACTTTTTGAATATACAGCTGCAGGGACTGCGATTCCTAATGAAAAAACTAGCGCTAAAATTAAGTGCTTTTTTTTTTGCTAAAATTGTACATTTATTTATCTATTAGCCTCTATAAGTTTGTGTCCTGTTTGAAAAGATCTAGTACGTATTTTTCTTTATCACAGCTTCGGTTTTAATTTCTATCTTATCTGAGCAATTAAGTGGTTTCGGTCTATAGAGTTTACAATCATTGAGTATTTAGAGTGTTGGAGGGGCGATCTCTAGAAATTGTCACCATATTTATACAATAGTGTACAAAATTATCTGCGTGTGCTTTCCTAATCCTAATGCTATTACTTGGAACATTTTTTTATTTATGCCGATTTTTTGATGCCCTCGTAAAAATGTTAAATATCGGGCTAAATCTGTTTTAGGAATCTTTTATCTTCTTTTAAATTGATCATCCTCCCACTTTTAGTTTGAATGCACCAGAATAATGACCACTTGGCAATTGAAATTTTTGTGCTTATATCAGATTTCTTGGATAAAAATATCAAATAATTAAACTCGATTTAAGGAAAAAATATGGATGAGGAACTAAATCTGTCAATTCGCCGTTTTTTAAAGAAGGTTGGAATATCGTCACAAGCTGAAATAGAAAAAGCGTGGAAAGGTAACAAAAAAGTAAAAATAAGAATGGTTTTAAGTTGTTCTGAATTAGATCTAAACCACATAGTTGATGGTGAAATAGGAATTTGAGAGATCGAAAATTTGTGTAGTTTTATTTGAGAGTTGAATAAAGTGCGGTAACCTGACTTTTTTTATTTTTTACAGAATTAAAGGGCAAAAACACTTCACCTAGCGCTACTAGTTATAAGAATTTTCGCCGGTTTTTTAATGCTTAAATTCTATCAGAAATTAAATTTTCTACACTTTTTACGATCGCTGCAACATTCTCCAGTAAGAATTCAGACTTGTCTAACTCATTAGCGTTAAGTGGTATGGTGATGTCAAACATTTCTTCTATCGAAAATATTACATCAACTAAACTCAAGGAGTCCAAGCCCAAATCGGTAACAGTTGACGTTAAGAAAATTTTATCCTTTTCTATAAAAGATTGCTCTGCCAAAATTTCTATTATTTTGTCTTTGACCTCGTTGCTCATAATAATTCCCTCTATCAACCTAAGACATATCTTGATCAGCTTTATGATACAATATTGCAGATTTAAATCGTAATTTCAAAACCTTTTTGGTGAATAATTATGTTGATTTTTTCACTTGAATTTCTAAACAAATTTATTTGCTACAAAATGTCTTATTTTGTTATTTTCGATTTTAATTTGGTAACTTATAAAAGCGGCTAGTGAACGGGTGTCAGTTCTCAGGCTCCATCTTTTGTAATTTTATGAACGGTAGGCTCTGTTTGCAAACTTTTTAAATGAGCTTTTAACATTACTTCATTTGTTTGGATTAATGTTGTCAAAGCTTTAATTTTTTTCGGTAAAGCTACCCGTAATTGGTCTGAGCTCATTGATCGATACGTTTGGTAAACTAATTCGAAAAGGTCATTTTTTTTATGCTTATTGCTAAAACTATCAGCACAATTAAAAAGCCTAGAATTGGGAATATTGAAAGGTTTACCAAGTACCAACCGCTTGCTGCATTGCCGCCAGTACAATTCAGCAAGCCTCCAGACGCTAGAGAAGTTACTGCCACGAATCCAAAGACAATGAAATCGTTTAATCCTTGAATTTTTCCTCTCTCGTTTGGCGAATGGTTTTGAGAAAGTAAAGCCGTTGATCCGATAAATCCAAAATTCCAACCAACCCCCAACAGTACCAAATTAATATGAAAATTTGACAGTGTCGGGGTACTTAAGCCGATGATTCCGGAACACATTAGTAATATCAGTCCAAAACATACTATGCGGATTGATCCAAATTTTGCGATTAAATGCCCTGTGAAAAATGACGGAATAGACATAGCCAAAACATGAAGCATAACTGCGTCTGCAGCGTTATTTTGAGTGAAACCGCATCCAGTTATTGCAAGAGGCGCAGCTGTCATTACGAGGTTCATTACTGCATATGACGCTGTAGCGCACATTATTGCTATAAGAATTTTGTGTGATCTTAGTAATTCCCAACGATTTCGGACGATTGAACTTGTTTTTGTAACAGAGGACAAAGTACGCGTATCCAAGAAGAAAAATATTATAATGCCTGCAATATTTAAGAAAACTATAAATATGTATGAACCAATGAATGGTATCAAAAAAAAATTTGTGGTAATTTTTGTTAGCTGAGGGCCAACTATGGCAGACAATACCCCTGCAGCCATAACATAAGAAATAGCTTTAGGTTTAAAAGCTTCAGAAGCAGTATCAGCTGCCGCAAATCTGTAAAATGCATACGAAGACATATAAATTCCCGTTACAAGAGATCCAAATAAAAAGAGTGCGAATGACTCTTTAAAAAGTGCGAATGTGCAAAGTGATGCTCCCGCAGCGCCAGCAAGTGTGCCAACTATAAAGCCGATTTGACGACCAAATTTTTGCATAAACTGGGCAAGGATAGGAGCTGCTACCATTGAGCCAATTATGATCATGGATATTGGAAGAGTAGATACGCATTTGTTCATACTCAGGTAATTCCCAGCTAATCCTCCAAGTATAAATAACATCGGAAGTTGCGCACCAAGAAAACATTGTGCACAAGCTAGAACGATTACATTCCGCACTCCTTGCTTGTTTTCGGGGTTTACTTTAAAAATATGCATATATAACCTTAGCCAATATTAAGAAGGCGAGCAACAACGCCTTTTTTACAAAGACTTTAAGAAGATAGCTAACAGCTTTTATGGAATTTATAATTTTAACTGATATTTAAACTAAGGATAGAATTTTAATGAAGTTTGTGAGTTACAAGCTAAACGGGCTGCCAAAATTCGGAGCGTTTCTAAATGAAAGTGTTTACGATTTAACTCAAAAAATTGGATGCGAGGTCTCTACGCTAAAACAATTACTAGAAAAACAAGTGCTGCCGTCTACTGAAGAAATATTAGAACTTGGAAAAATAGTACCTGTTAAGGAAATAGAGTTTTTACCTGTGATCCCAGATCCTGATAAAATTATCTGTGTTGGAGTAAATTATGAAGAACATCGGAAAGAAACGAAGAGACCAAAAGTGAATTTTCCAACTCTTTTCACACGGTTTAGCGAATCTCAGATAGGTCATTTGCAATCAGTTATTAAACCGAAGCAATCTGAAAAGCTTGATTTTGAGGGTGAGCTAGCAGTAATAATTGGTCATAGTGCAAGAAATATTTCTGAAAATCAGGCGATGTCCTGTGTGGCTGGTTTTTCATGTTTTAATGATGTAACTGTAAGAGATTGGCAGCGACATAGCTCTCAGTTCACGCCTGGCAAAAATTTTTCTGGGACTGGAAGTTTGGGGCCCTTTATGACGACAATTTCAGATGTTCCTGATTATAGGTTACTAAAATTAGAAACTCGCTTAAATAAAAAAAGAATGCAAACTGCTGAACTAAGCCAATTAATTTTTAGCATACCTGAAATAATTTCCTATTGTTCCAGTTTTACTACTTTAAGACCAGGCGATATTATTGCAACTGGAACACCTGGTGGTGTTGGCGATAAACGAACTCCACCAGTGTATATGAAACATGGTGACGTCATTGAGGTAGAAATAACAGGTCTTGGTGTTCTAAGAAACACTGTTTTATCAATATCCTAAAAATAAGCCATCTTTTTTTTACAATATACTTGATTGCAATCAATAAAATAATTTTTAACCTTGTATACATTGCAGGGGAGAATACTATTATCAAAAAAAATAGGAGTAAATAATGCTTGAAAGATTAATTATGGCGATTGCATTTTGTTTATCGGTGAACTCAAGTTTGTTAGCTGAAGAGGTCGTGCTAAAGTTTCATTCGTTTTCGCCGATGTCGGCTAATTCGAATTTAAAATTTGTAAAACCTTGGGGAGAGAAACTTACTAAAGAGTCAAAGGGAGAAATTAAATTGGAGATATATCCCTCCATGCAATTAGGTGGCAAGCCGCCGCAACTTGTTGATCAGGTAAGAGATGGTGCTGTTGATATCGTCTGGACCCTAGCCGGATATACTCCAGGTAGATTCCCTAAATTAGAGGTTTTCGATCTTCCGTTCATGGCATCCTCTGCATTTGCTACTTCACAGGCAGCCCAAGAGTATGCTGAGACAATCGGTTACTCAGACCTTCAGGATTACAAGGTACTGGCAGTTCACGTGCATGCTCCTGGAAAAATACATACTAAAAATAGGTTAGTTAAATCAGTTTCAGATTTTGAAGGACTGAAATTACGAGGGCCAACTCGCGTAATTACAAATTTGTTGAAAGAATTTGGTGCTACTCCAATCGGTATGCCAGTTCCACAAGTAGCTCCCTCATTATCTAAAGGTGTTATCGATGGTATGGTTGTTCCGTATGAAATAATGCCAAGTTTTAAACTTCAAGAGTTGTCAAAACTTCATTCTGAGGTTAGCGGAGATCGAGGCCTTTACACCACATGCTTCTTATTTCTTATGAATAAGAAAAAATACGAGGCCTTAAATGACTTTCATAAGAAAATAATTGATGATAATTCAGGTTTAAAATTGGCTAAATTGGCTGGAAAGTTATGGGACGAATTTGAGGTGTCTGGTCGAGTTATAGCGGACCAGTCAGGAGGTACTTTTTATTCAATTTCTGATAAAGAATTAGAAAAAATGAAGAATATAGGTCATAGGTTTACAAGAGATTGGATATCTGTTTCAAATTCAAGGGGTCTAGACGGAGAAAAATTAGTCTCAGTCGCCAGGTCTTTAGTAAAAAAGTACGAGGAAAAGCATTCTGCGGAGTAAAAAATTGTCTCTTGTAACCTGGAGTTCATTTTTAGGTCGATTACTTACAAAAGCAGCTACTGTTTGGGCCTTTATCGGTGGACTTGTGTTGCTTATTATCGTGATGGTGAACTTTATATCTATTTTGGGGAGAATTTTTTTTAATAGTCCTCTAATTGGTGATTTCGAGCTCGTCGAAATGGGCTGTGCAATTTCAATTTTCATGTTTTTGCCGCTATGTCAGTTGAAAAAGGGAAATATAACAATAGATTTTTTTACATCGAAACTTGATACCCAAACAAAATTTATACTTGATTCGATTAGCGCAATAATTTTCGGCGTAGTATCTTTATTATTTTCATATAGGATGACCCTCGGAGCTGCTGATATGATAAAATACAATGAGCAAACAATGTTGCTGCGTATTCCAGTCTGGATAGCATTTGTTCCTGGAACACTTTCTTTTGCTCTTTTGGCAGCAATTTGCTTTTATGGGGCTCTAGTTGATTTCAAGAAAAGTAGTGTGAGGGATCCATTATAATGGATCGATTGACAATTGGAATGATATCGTTCCCAATTTTGTTCGTACTTTTGGCGTTAAGAATTCCGGTAGGACTCTCTATGCTCGTGGTTGGTGGTGGTGGAACTTTGATAATTGCAGGCTGGCTGCCTATCCTATCACAGGTGAAAACTAGTGCGTGGCATTTGTTTTCGAATTACTCACTAACTGTAATCCCACTGTTTTTGCTCATGGGGAATTTTGCATTAAAGTCGGGGATGAACCGTTCTCTGTTTAGTCTCATGGGAGCTTTCCTTGGCCATTACAGGGGTGGTGTCGCAATGGCAACAGTAGGGGCTTGTGCAGGATTTGGTGCCGTCTGTGGATCGTCCTTGGCGACAGCAGCGACAATGGGAAAAATTGCGCACCCAGAGATGAAAAAAATAGGATATTCAAGCTCTTTAAGCACTGGTTCTTTGGCAGCCGGCGGCACACTTGGTATTTTGATACCACCCTCAGTAATTTTAATCATCTACTCCATTTTAACGGAACAAAATATTGCTAAGATGTTTTTGGCAGCGCTTCTTCCGGGCTTGATTGCTTTAACTGGATATCTAGCAGCCATCTACGTTTCAGTTTGGTTTTATCCGCAAATGGGTCCAAGAAATGATATTGTTCCATGGCCTAAGCGTTACAGATTAATTAAAGAAGTTTGGGAAATTGTTTTAGTATTTTTTGTAGTTTTAGGAGGAATATATTCAGGTTTTTTTACGCCGACTGAGGGCGCAGCAGTTGGAGCTGCAAGTACCGGGCTACTAGCATTGTTGAAAAAGGGCTTTTCGTTTGCTGATTTAATTGAAGTAATTGAAGAAACTGCAGTTTCGGCAGCAATGATATTTTTAATTTTGCTTGGTGCAGAGTTCTTTAATTCGTTTCTTGCCCTCACTCAAATAGCAAATGTATTGGCTCAAACTATTGTTGAAACTCAAATATCTCCATATTTGGTATTAATAATGGTTTTGGTCGCCTACCTCTTGTTGGGTTGTTTTATGGATAGCTTGGCCATGATCTTGCTTACAATTCCAGTTTTCTTTCCAATAATTGTTAGTTTAGAGATTGGAATGAGTTCTGAGGACATCGCAATTTGGTTTGGAATATTAATCTTGGTTGTCGTGGAGGTAGGACTTATAACACCACCCCTTGGATTAAATGTTTTTATTATAAACAAGCTTGCGAAGGAAGTTCCAATAAGTGAAACCTTTAAAGGCGTTATACCCTTTCTGATAACAGATGGTTTGAGGATAATTTTACTTTTTCTATTCCCGAGTTTAACACTTTTTTTAGTTAAAATATTTTATTAAAAAACGCAATTAGAATAATAAAATTTTTTAAAAATTTATTACTACAAATATCCAGCTATTCGCGTAAGAAATTTTTTTCTGTGTTTCGGTATTGACTTAATATTTAGACCGGTGAAAACATGCAACGTTTTAAGATCGAAATCTTTAACAGCATGATCAGATACCCAGGCGCCTAAAGACACATAGTATCTAAGTAAAGGGGGAAGTAGACTATCCTTAAAACTTTGCCTACCGGGCTTACTATTTCTAAATGTTTCTGCAAATCTGAAAGTGCAGGGCGCCTTGACAAATGGTTTATATTGCTTCGGAGCTAAATGATTTTCAGTTAAAAAAATAAAGGCATCCTGATGATCTGTTTCTTCCACACCTTTGAAGCTTGAACATCCAAACAAAAAGCAAATGTTATTTGTTTCGACGTATTTGATTAATGTGCCAAGTGCAATAATGATTATATCCGTTGCCTGATAGTCTGGGTCAACGCAAAAACGTCCCATCTCCAGAACTGGATTATCTATTTTTCTTAATCTTGATAAGTTATAAAACTGTGCAGAATAGCTACTTTCAATTTCATTCCCGTTTTCAAGCATTAGTATTCTGCAAACACAAACAACCCTATCATTGCTTTTGTCGATTACTAATAAATGACTACATTTTTGATCAAAGGTGTCAGCATCTATTACTCTGGAATTATTACGGAAAACTTCCGTGCGTAATTTTTGCGCAAGCAAAATATCACTTTGTTTTTTGGAAATTCTGACTTCAAATTGTGAACATAAATTTCCCAATTTTTTGGATCCCGCATTCTTCAAAGTATTGTCACTAAATATTATTTGGATTCTTTTTCTGTCCAGCCCTTCAAACTTATAAGATTGTAAAGAGAGTATTTTGAGCCTATTAATCTTTACACAATACTATGACAGACGTATACTACAAAATTATGACAGACGTATACTGTTAAGTATAACGACGACAAATCATTCTGCAAATGTTTTAGCTGGATGATTTTTAAAAATACTTTGTAAAGGTTTTGTCCCCTTGCGAAAGAGTTTGATGGAAAATCAGTGTATTATTTGTGTAGCTATAACTGGGTCTGTTCCGAAAAAGTCGGATAACAGTAGCGTCCCAATATCCATATCTGAACAAGTCGAAAGTACGCATCAATCGTTCGAAATTGGAGCTTCTATCGTTCATTGTCATGTTAGGAACAAAGATGAATCGCCCTCGTCAGATCCAGAAAAATTTTTAGAGTTGAGAGATAAAATAAGGACTTATTGTCCTGGCATGATTATTCAATTTTCTACCGGGGGACGTTCTGGCACTGGCAAGCAAAGAGGTGGAATGCTTTATTTGAAACCCGACATGGCATCGATAACTGTTGGCTCCAACAATTTTCCTAATAGAGTTTACGCTAATTCACCTCAATTAGTTGATTGGTTGGCAAGTGAAATACGATTTAATAAAATTTGTCCCGAAATAGAGATTTTTGATCTGTCGCAACTGTTCCAAGCTGCGAAAATGCTTGAGGATGGTCGTTTTAATCCCAATCCTTATGTTCAATTTGTTATGGGCGTAAGCAACGCAATGCCTGCTGATAAAGATGTTTTTCGATATTATGTTAAAACTGTCCGTCGGCTTTTACCAGACTCACAATGGTGTGGAGCAGGGATTGGCAAGGCTCAAAGTCGTGTTAACGAATGGTGTATTAAAATGGGTGGCCATGTAAGAACAGGGCTAGAAGATAATATACGGCTTAATAAAAATACATTGGCGCCCTCTAATGCTGCGCTCGTACAAAAAACAGTAGATTTGTGTAGAAAATATAGTAGGCCGGTTGCAACATGTGCAGAGGCTAGAGTTCTTCTTAATATTTAAGTTCTGATTAGTAAGTCAAAAATATTTATAATTTATTTAGAAAGTTTAAAATGGCTGAAAAATCCTTACCCTTTCCGTCACTGTTTACAAATGCTTGATAAAGATTATGTGCAGCATTAGTTAAAGGTATTTTTACTTGATTTTCTTTTGCAGACGATCTTGCTAGTTTAAGATCTTTCAGCATCAGCTCTGAGGAAAAACCCGGTTTATACTTGTTATCGGCTGGGGTTTTAGGCCCTACTCCGGCAATAGGACAGTACGAGTTTATTGACCAGCACTGACCTGATGAAGTAGATATAACATCAAACACTTTTTGTTTGTTTAGGTCAAGTTTTTCAGCGAGAGCGAAGGCCTCACATACGCCAATCATGGAAATCCCGACAATTAAGTTGTTGCATATTTTTGTTGCTTGTCCAGATCCTGGGTCGCCGCAGAATATCGCCCGACTTCCCATAATATCGAATACTTTTTTGGCCTTTTCAAATTTGGAACTTTCACCACCTACCATGAAAGTCAACGTACCGTTTTCAGCTCCAATTACCCCTCCTGATACGGGAGCATCAAGAGCATAAACATTATGTTTTAATGACATTGAGTTGATCCACTTTGATGTAATAATATCGACTGTTGAGCAGTCAATTGTTATAGTCTCCGGTCGAATAATTGATATTATTTTCTTATACACTTTCTTTACTATTTTTCCATTTGGTAGCATTGTGATTATAATGTCTTTGTTTGAGCAGGCACTCTCAATGGAGTTTACGATATTGAAATTCTCTTTTCTAACGCTCTCCGAATCAAAACCCGTAATTCTTAAATTAGCTGCAGCCAAATTTTTTGCCATCGGCATTCCCATGTTACCCAAACCTATAAATCCTATTTCCATTTCAATCTCCAAAATTTTTTCAAGTTATAATGGCCTCAAGAGCTCTTCTACTTCTGTCATAGTTACGTCGTCTAGAGATTTGTGCTTCCATTTTGGTTTTTTATCTTTGTCAACAATTAATGCTCGTACTCCTTCCTGAAAATCGGCAAACTCTTGAGCTCGAAATACGAAACGTGACTCAATGTCTATAGCAGTTTCGACACTATGCGAAACTTGATTAGACTTTAACATTTTTAGAGTAACTGCCATTGAAAGTGGTGAATTTTTTTGGATTGCCTTCAGAGCATGTGATAATTGCTTGCATGACTGTAGATTTGACACTATCGATCTATGGTCCGCTTCTTGGAATATATTAGAAATGAATGGCTTAAGACGCTCAATATTACTTTTTAACTGAGTAGCAGCGTACCTTTGAATTGTACTTTCTATATTTTTACTAATAGCAAGTTCGGACTTCAGGTCATTCCAACGCTCACTTGGTACATAAAAATCTGCAAAGTTACAAAAAATTGCCTCTTGAGCAGACATTCTTGAGCCAGTAATTCCTAGGTATTCTCCAATGCCGGAACCAATCTTTTTTAAAAGATGTGATCCTCCAACGTCTGGTATTAAACCAATACTGCATTCTGGCAGTGAAATTATGCTTGTCTCACAAACTATTCGATGTGACCCGTGGCAAGAGATACCGACTCCACCGCCCATGGTATAGCCTTGCATAAACGCAATAAAAGGTTTTGGGTAGTTTGCTATTTTTGAATTAAGGCGGTACTCATCGGTCCAGAATTGCCTTGCGTAATTGAAATTTTTTTTTGCACCTTGATTGTATAGGTCCAATATGTCTCCACCTGCGCAAAAGGCTTTCTGGCCTTCTGATTCAATAACTACTGCGAAAATATTTTCATTTATTTTCCATTTATCAAGTGTTGATTCAATTGATAAAATCATCATAGAAGTTAACGAATTTAGAAGATGTGGCCTACAGAGAGTTATGAAGCCAATTTTACCATGAATTTTAACTCTTATATCTTGCATTAACCTCTCTCGTTTATAAGTGAGCGTGAAATTATAACTCGCATGATTTCGTTGGTCCCCTCCAAAATTTGATGGACTCTTAAATCTCGAACAATTTTTTCTATACTGTATTCTTCAAGATAACCATATCCACCAAGTAGTTGCAGAGCCTCATTGGCGACCTCAAACGAAACGTCAGTTACAAATCTTTTTGTCATGGCGCAGTGAACTGATGCGTCATGGGACTTATGATCAATTTTCCAGGCTGCCTGTCGAAGGAAAATTCGGGATACCTGAAGCTTAGTTTCCATATCTGCGAGCTTGAATTGTAAGCTTTGAAACGAGCTAAGTTTATTACCGAAAGCTGAACGTTGCTTTATATAATCCAGTGCAATATCAAAAGCGTTTTGAGCTCCGCCTAGTGATGCAGCAGCAATATTAAGGCGTCCACTATCTAAAGCTTTCATAGCATATTTGAAACCTGAGTGCTCTTTGCCGAGGAGGCAGGTATCATCAATCACGCAGTTGTCGAACCTAACTTGTGCGGTTGGCTGAGCTTTCCAACCCATCTTGTTTTCATTACGCCCAAAAGATATGCCGGCAGAGCTTTTGGTTACTAGGAAAGCTGAAATACTCTTTGAAGCAACATCTTTCGTTTTACACATTGTAAGATAGATATCTGAAAAGCCTGCGCCTGAAATAAATGCTTTGGTTCCGTTAATACAGTAACCGTGTTTAACCTTCTTTGCCAGAGTTTTTATTGAAGATGAGTCTGATCCTGCGTCGGGCTCCGTTAAACAGTAAGAACATATTTTATTCATACTGACGATGTCCTTCATATAAGAGCTTTTTACGGAGTTAGTTCCGTATGTTGCTATCATCCAAGCGCACATATTATGAATAGAAATGAAAGCTGAAACTGAGGGGCAGGACATTGCTAAGGCTTCGAAAATCATTGAGCTATCAAGCCTTGAAAGTCCTGCGCCGCCATCGATCTCATCTACATACAATGCTGAGAATCCCATTGCAGCAGCTTTTTTTAGAAAAGCACGGGGTATTTCATTATTTTTTTCCCAAGTTGTCGCATTGGGCTTAATTTCAGCCCGGCCAAAAGCAACAGCAGACTCAAAAATAAGTTTTTGCTCGCTCGAGAGATCAAAGTTCAATTATTTGGTCCTAACAATTACAAGTTTATTCCATCGTGGGAATTGAAAAATCAGCTCCGGCTCTTATTCCAGTTGGCCATCTCGCCGTAACAGTTTTTGTTTTCGTATAGAATCTAAAAGCATCAGGACCATGCTGATTCAGATCGCCGAAACCAGATTTTTTCCAGCCCCCGAAAGTGTGGTAAGCTAGTGGAACGGGTATAGGAACATTTATTCCTACCATACCAACATTAATTTTACTTGCAAAGTCGCGTGCAGTATCTCCATCACGAGTAAATATTGCTGTTCCGTTTCCATACTCGTTTTCCATAACTAACCTTAGAGCGTCACTGTAGTCATTTGCTCTAACAGTACATAGTACTGGACCGAAAATTTCTTTTTTATATATTTCCATTTCTCTAGTAACATTGTCGAAGAGTGTAGCTCCCACAAAAAAACCGTTTTCATATCCTTGCAGCTTGAATTTTCGTCCATCAACGCAAAGCTTTGCACCTTCTTTAACTCCTGAGTCAATAAGAGATATAATACGATTTTTTGCGGTTTTAGTAATTACTGGTCCGAAGTCAACATCATTTCCAGATGTATAGGGCCCAATCTTCAGAGCTTCAATTTTCGGGATCAGTATGTTCATGAGTTTATCGGCAGTATCATCTCCAACTGGTACAGCTACTGATATGGCCATACATCGCTCTCCTGCGGCACCAAAGCTAGCACCAACTAAAGCATCTGCTGCTTGATGTAGGTCAGCGTCAGGCATAACAATCATATGATTTTTAGCTCCGCCAAAACATTGCATTCTTTTACCGTTTGCGCAACCCTTGGTATAAATGATTTCAGCAACTGGGGTTGAACCAACAAAACCCACGGCAGAAATATCGGAATTTGACAGTATTGCATCTACCGACTCTATACTTCCATTAACAACTTGTAAAATTCCGTCGGGTAGTCCAGACTCTGTCATCAGCTCCGCAAGCAGAAGGGGTACTGATGGGTCACGCTCTGAAGGCTTCAGGATAAAGGCATTACCCGCTGCAATGGCTGGACAAAATTTCCACATTGGGATCATCGCTGGAAAATTAAAGGGTGTTATGCCCGCAACTACTCCTAACGGTTGTCGCATTGAGAAAATATCTATACCTGCTCCAGCGTTATCATTAAATTCCCCCTTCAGTAGGTGAGGTGCACCTATACAAAATTCTGCTACCTCTAAACCTCTAGTTATGTCTCCTTTTGCATCCGCTAGAGTCTTCCCATGTTCGGCAGACAAAGCGGTTGCAAGCTTATGCATGTCTCTGTTTATTAATTCTATAAACTTCATGAGTATGCGAGCGCGTTTTTGAGGATTAGTTTGAGCCCACTGAGGTTGAGCTTTTTTAGAGTCTGCGATAACTAAGTCTATTTCTTTTTTTGAAGCAAGTGCAACCTCGGCCTGAACCTCTCCGGTGGCTGGATTGTAAACTTTTGAAGTCTTCCCCGATACACCAATTTTATTTTTGCCATTAATGAAATGTCCTATACGCCTCATGATGTTTCCCAGTTTTTTTATTTTACTTCTAGTTTCTAGTTCTAATATAGTTTTAAAAATTGTGCTATATTTAAATTTAAGTAGTTAACTGACTTATTTTTTGGTGACCCTCAGAAACAAATATATCAGTTGAAACTTAGCTAATTTTGTTTTAAAATTGAAAACATACACAGCCCTTTGATCCGAAAATTGACTAGGAATAACTTTTTTTAATGGCTAAAAAAGATAACGAACTAGAAACAAAAAGTAGAGATAACGGTGAAGAATTAGTGCTTGAGCAGGATAAACTTGAAGGCTTTAAGCTAAAAGTTGCTGCAGAGTCTAAGAGGTTTTCACAGCAGGAGAAGAGAGCACGATTAATTAACTACGTAAAGTCTCAATTGAACGAAAAATAAGTGTTCAGTCGGCTAGAACCTTAAGAAGATTTTTCGCAAGGTCAGAGAATATCTTAGAGTTAGCGTCAGAATCTTTTTCTAAAGCAACTGGCTGTCCCGAGTCCGTCGCTTCACGCAGTTCAATATTTAACGGAATTTTTCCAAGAAAAGAAATGTTTTTCTTTGCAGCTTCATCCTCCACACCATTTTTTCCAAAAATATTTTCTGAATAACCGCATTTTTTGCAGGTATAAGTAGACATATTTTCTATCATTCCTAGTATTGGAATATCCAGTCGGTAAAACATATCAACTGCTTTTCGGGCATCCAGTAGTGCAATATCCTGAGGGGTAGAAACAATTATAGCTCCATCTAACTCGAACTTCTGTGATAAGGTCAATTGCACATCGCCGGTACCTGGCGGTAGATCTATTAAAAGTATATCTAATTCTCCCCAGTCAACTTGGTTGATAAACTGTTGCAAGGCTCCCATAAGCATAGGGCCTCTCCAAATAATTGCTTCATTCTTGGGGACCAAGTAGCCGATTGACATAGTTTTTATTCCGAACCGATTTATGGGAATTATAGTCTTGTTTTTTGACCCCGTGCTCTTCGGTTTTTCATTAGTTCCTAAGATCAGTGGCTGTGACGGTCCATACATATCAGCATCAAGAAGTCCGATTGAACAGCCTGACTTCGAAAGTGCTAGAGCTAAGTTCGCTGAAATTGTTGATTTTCCAACTCCGCCTTTACCAGAGCCTACCGCAATTATTTGTTTGACGCCCGGTGGTTTGAACTTGGCCACCTGTTTAACTGGATGTTGGCCAATTTTCAAATCAGGTATTGTTTTAGGTTTTTCTTGTGAGATAACGTTTTTTTTATGTGATGTAAAAAGTACATTTACCTTCTTTTGTAACCTTAAAGCATCGGTGGCACTTACCATTTGTGCTTTCACCTTTTCGTAACTGCTGACTAACGAAGGATTGACGTTTAAAATAACCGATACATTTTCATCATTTATAATTACTGAGCTGACAATATTTGCCTCAATAAGGTTTAAACCTGTCTCCGGGTCGCTAATTTTTTCAAAGGTTTTCAGAATATCATCACGTACGGCCAACTTACTCTACCCATCCATAGCATAGGAGCTTGCAAACTAATGTTTTTTAACTCCCAGCTATAATTAAATTATGAACTGCGAGTGCAGAAATACTGCTTTTAAATCCAGGGAATTAGAGGCAAGTCGATAGTCGAGCAGCCGGTTAACGATAGAAATAAAAGTGTAATGTATAGTTTCTTCATTTTAAAATCCTAGCTTTATTTATCAAATCACATAAAGGCCTTAAAACTGTATTCGGTTTAACGTCTCATAACAAAATCAAACACCAGTTTTTAGCCTACAGTCTCTTTAAGGAATTTTCAATGGTATTTACCATTTTCGTGGACATAGGTTTTACTAAAGTTCCAAATGTTCTTACCACATTGCCTTTTTTGTTTAAGATCACTTTATTGAAATTCCAATTTGGTCGGAAGTTAAATTCATTCTTAAGCCAAACATAAAAGGGATGTGCTTTTCTCCCTAAAACACGTGTGACCTCGGTTATTGGAAATGTTATGCCAAAATTTACCTCGCAGAAATCTTTAATTTTCTCAGAGTCACTTAGTTCCTGACGAAAATCGTTTGAGGGGATAGCAATAACCACAAGGCCTTGGTCAGAGTATTTAGCGTGCAGCTCCTGGAGACCCTCATATTGGCCGGTGAAGCCACACTTTGATGCTGTGTTTACAAGCAAAATTACGTGGCCTTGTAGCATACTCAAATTTATGTCAGCGCCTTCAATGGATTTAAATACAAATTCTGGCCTTGACCGCTCGGTAACAGCATGTGTCGCAGTACCCCACATAATGATTATAACTCCTAAAATTCTAAACACTTGATTAATTCTTTTCTCAATTTAACAAATAATCAATTAATGTATTTCGGAATTAAAATTGATCAAGTAATACCTCAAATAAATTTTAGTAACAGCAGCAGAAGTTTACTGAAGTTGATGTAACCTGACTAACCGATTGTGATGAAAAAACTTGGAGAATTTTAAAGCAACTAATTATTTTGTTGTAAGAAATGGCACAAAAAGTGCAGCTAACTTCATAGCAACAAAGGATCTTCTAATGTATCATGATATTTCAAAAACTAAGCAAACTATTTTTGTATTCTTGTTTTCTAGTATAGCTATTCTTGGACCCGTGCTCGGCGTAAGCTCAAGTAGTAATTTTGGAATAAGGGCAACTATGGTCAGAGACGCAGCTAACATAGAATTACCATTGCATTCAGAGTTTTTTTGTTCTGGATGGGCTGGCTCTTGTGCCGAAGAAAAATTGAAGAAAAAAATTAATTTACTCCTTGACAAATCTTAATGGAATTGAACTTTAAAAGTTTAAATAGTACCCAGATTAACGATTTTCGAAAAATTAGACTTTTTTTAAATCGTAGTTTATCAAAAATGTTTGATGAAAATTGTATTAGAAAACCGCATTACAAGCTTTATTTAATTGGTTTAGCTTTATTTTTTGTTTAAATAATCACAAACACATGCCTATGCTAAATTATCCGGGTCATACCGAAAGTGCTATTGCCGCAGGTTGTCGCTGTTCTTCTTTCCCAAAGTATTCTATCATTTGAATTTCAACATTCTAATTAACAAGTATGCAATTAGGTCGGCCATTACAGATTAAGGGCTCGTGGTTGTAAAGAGTTTGTTCTAGTTTTAGCTTGGAAGCACTGTGAGCTGGTAATTCCGAAAACAAAGTTTCAAGATAAAAAATGCTTGCTGAAACAAAACTGCAAGTTGTTAACTTATTCAGGGAAGAGGAGTATACAATGTGAACCTTTGAATTTATTAGAAATTTTTTACTTTGTATTTGTTAAAAACTAATTTGACAGGCGCAGGTTTTTTTGTTCTTTTTACATTTAAACTAACAAAAATAATCGTAAAGTTCGATTCGATTTTGGAAAAAGCTGGGAGTTCGATATGTCAAAAAGATTTTTTTTACGGAATACATCCTCTGTGATGGCGTTGGTTGGAGCATTGATGCTGCCGAACGTTTTGAGTGCGCAATACGGCATGTCACCTCCTCCACCCCCACCACCAGCGCCTGCACCAGTGGCAGCACCTCCACCCCCACCACCATCGCCTGCACCAGCGCCTGCACCAGTAGCAGCACCTCCCCCCCCACCACCAGCGCCTGCACCAGC
>MDTB01133295.1_pt1 | contig 16873 bp, 16 predicted proteins | sample 811161 | NCBI WGS metagenome assembly MDTB01 (sample SAMN05326650, study PRJNA326480) | marine metagenome | isolation source: seawater | place: Mediterranean Sea | collected 2009
AAATATTCTTTGTAATATGATTGCATCTTTACATGATGCAGATAAAAAAATAACCATACCTGGATTCTATGATCAAGTAGAAAATCTATCTGAATTCGAAAGAAGTGATATGGCTAAAGCTCCTTTTAACCTAGACAATTATAAAAAAGAACTTGACATTAATGAAGTCTATGGCGAAAAAGGATTTAGTACTATGGAAAGAAATTCAATTAGACCAACTTTAGATGTCAATGGAATATGGGGTGGATATATTGGTGAAGGAGCAAAGACAGTGATAGCATCTAAAGCATATGCTAAAATATCTATGAGATTAGTGCCCAATCAAAAATCAAAGGATATTACTAATTTATTTAAGAAGCATTTTGAGAGTATTGCACCAAGTGGTACAAAAGTTAAAGTAACTCCTCATCATGGGGGTGAAGCTTATGTATCGCCATTAAATGATCGTGGATATATTGCAGCAAGTAAAGCAATGGAAGAGACATTTGGGAAAAAACCAATTCCTGTTAGAAGTGGTGGTAGTATTCCTATTGTAGCGCTTTTTGAAAGCGAACTTGGATTGAAATCTATACTAATGGGTTTTGGATTAGACTCTGATGCTATTCATTCTCCAAACGAACATTATGGACTATTTAATTTTTACAAAGGTATTGAAACCATACCATTATTTTTTAAGCATTTTTCTCAAAAAACATGAAAATAATTTTAAAAGTCTGTATTGTAACACTTACCCTTTTGTATTCATGTAACCTGAAAAATGAGAAGACATCTAATCATTTATCAAATGAAACTAGTCCATATTTACTGCAACATGTCAACAACCCTGTAGATTGGTATCCCTGGGGGCCTGAAGCACTTAAAAAAGCTGAAAAAGAGAATAAATTATTGTTAATTAGTATAGGATACGCTGCATGTCATTGGTGCCATGTTATGGAAAAAGAAAGCTTCCAAGATTTAGAAGTTGCAAAAATCATGAACGATAGCTTTGTGTGCATAAAAATAGATAGAGAAGAACGACCCGATATTGACCAAATTTATATGAACGCTGTTCAATTAATGAGACAAAGGGGGGGGTGGCCATTAAATTGTATTGCGCTCCCTAATGGTAAACCAATATGGGGAGGAACATACTTTACAAAAAATGAATGGATAAACGAAATTCAAAAAGTTTATAAACTTTATAACGAAAAACCTCAAATTGTAATTGATTATGCAGAAAAATTAACAAAAGGGATTGCTAACACTGAATTAATTGAGAAATCAAATAATAAAGACAAATTCTCTAAAGAAGTGTTAGAAAATTATTATATGCAGTGGTCTGAAAATTTTGATTATAAAAATGGTGGTCAAAATGGTGCTCCAAAATTTCCTTTACCAAATAATTATCAATTCCTACTAGACTATGGTTTTTTATCTGGAAATGACTCCATCATAGAATATGTTAATCTAACATTAAACAAAATGGCAAATGGTGGAATTTACGACCAAATAGGCGGTGGTTTTTGTAGATATTCTACGGACGACTTATGGAAAGTCCCTCATTTTGAAAAAATGCTTTATGATAATGCTCAACTAATATCTCTATATAGCTCAGCATATAAATTAACTAAGAATGAAAAATTTAAATCAATTGTATATAAAACTATTCAATTTGTTGAACGAGAATTACATGATTATGAAAATAATTCGTTCTATTCATCATTAGATGCAGATACCGAAGGTCAAGAAGGAAAATACTATCTATGGAATAAAAAAGAACTGAAAAGCATTCTTCAAGAAGATTATGACTTATGTAGTGATTATTATAATATTAATGAAAGTGGAACATGGGAAGGACAACAGATTTTATTGAAAAATAATAATGTGATTGCGCTATCTAAAAAATATAACTTAAGTAATGATGAATTACATCAAAAAATTGATAAAATAAATAAAATATTATTTGAATACCGTTCAAAAAGAATAAGTCCTGCATTAGATGATAAGTGCTTAACGTCATGGAACGGATTAATGCTTAAGGCATATGTTGATGCTTATAAAACTTTTAATGAAGAGCGTTTTTTACAAAAAGCCGTTGACTTAGGAGATTTTATTTTATCGAAACAACTAAAAAAAGATGGTGGATTATTTCATAGCTATAAAAATGGTAAGAGCACAATAAATGGTTTTCTTGAAGACTATGCTTTTGTAATCGAGTCTTTTATTAATCTATATGAAGTAACAAGTAATAAAACATGGTTAATGGAAGCTGAAAAATTAATCCAATATACTTTAAAACACTTTTACGACGAGAAAAGTGGTATGTTCTTTTTTACATCTGACAAAGACAAATCATTAATTGCTAGAAAAATGGAAATAAATGACAACGTTATTCCGGCATCTAACTCATCACTAGCGAAATCACTACTCTATCTTGGGCACATCCTTTCTAAAAAACTATATAAAGAAATGGCCACACAAATGTTAAAAAATATTGAACCAGAAATAATAACATTCGGATCCGGGTACTCTAACTGGGCAAGTTTAATGCTTAACTATACATATCCATTTTATGAAATAGTAGTTGTTGGAGAAAAAGCTGAAAAAATACAAGCAGAAATTCTATCATTTTTTTTACCAAACACTCTGCTAATTGGAAGTAAAGATAACAACGACATGGAAATTTTGAAATATAAGTATACAGAAGGGAAGACAATGATATATGTATGCCAGAACGGGGCTTGTCAAAGACCTACAGAACAAGTAAGTCAAGCACTGTTACAAATCACTTATTAATCCTATCTATCTATTTTTTATAATCATTTGAGGAGCACTATTATTATTTGTAACTAAATAAGTTTTTTTATTATTAATAATAATAGGATTTATATCTTTAACATCATTATCTATATATATACCACTTTTACCGACTGAAAGAGAATTAAAGCTTCCATTACCATCACCTAAAAAATAACGACCTGTACCTGCATCATATCTGGCTGTTTCGACCTCAGTATGATACATATTGCCACCAATTATAAAATCTAAATTTCCATCCTTATTGAAATCCTCAACTATAAATTTATTAATAGGTGAAAATTGAGCTTCTACATTTAATTTGTTGTAAGTATATCCATTTTGGGTACTTAAAATTACAATTGAACTAAATGTATTTGCTGTTAAATGATTTGCTGATTCTAATTTTTCAGTACCATATACATCTTCTAAAGAGGATTCTGCAAAATCCTTATATGTTTTACATTTTTCTGTTATAAATGGCATATCACCTGAAGAACATTCCCTCCCTCTTGAGGGTACTAGTTCACCATTATAATAATAACTTAATACAATATCTTGATCACCACTATTATCAAAATCATTAGTAAAAATATGAAATGGTTCTTTGTTGGATGCTTTAAACTTAATGTTTTCACCAATATTACCAACAAGAAAATCCAACTTATTATCATTATTGAAATCTCCAGTTTCTATACTGTACCACCAACCTGACAATTCGCTAAAATCATATTGATCAGATGCTTCAATAAAAGCACTACCTGTATTATGAAAAACCTTAATATTTTCCCATTCACCAACAATAATTAAGTCCTTTTTGCCATCACTATCTATATCACAAAATAAAAAATCTGTTACCATGCCAAGGTGAGTCAATTTAGGATTCCAATTTTCAGTTAAATCTTCATATACACCATCATTATTAATCAACAAAAAACTTCTTGGACTGTACGGATATAAACCTGGCAAAGTTCTTCCTCCAACAAATAAATCTAAATCACCATCATTATCAATATCTTCTGCTTTTACTTTTTGACCACTTGTTATCATAGAAGGCAGAACATTTTTTGACTTAATAAAATTACCGCCACCTTTATTTATGTAAAGTCTATCTTGTAAATAATCTGAATCTTTATCAAATTCACCCCCACCCCCACTTACAACATATAAATCTAAATCGTTATCACCGTCATAATCAAAAAAAGTGAACCCATATCTTCACAAGACTTATCCTGATTAAAAACATTAGTCTTCAATTCATTAAACTTTCCAAATTTATTTTGAATATAAATTTTACTTTCTTGATTGGATGCACCACCAAGAAAAATATCTTCTAAATTATCACCGTTAATGTCACCAACAGATGCAAATGCACCTAAACAAGATTGTTTATGTGGTAAAAGGTTTTCTTTTGCAAAGTCATTATACTCATTTTCAGAATGAATAAAATTAATACCATAAGATTCAGCAGGCAAAGTAGTATAAATTGTATTTTTTGGAATACTAGTTTGTAAAGGTAAGTTTTGACTCTTAGAAACACTTAACACTTGGTTACATGCAATATTTTTAACAACACTTCGAGTCCCATCAATCCAATTAACAACTAGGCTATCAAGTAATTCTACATTTTTAGAAAAACCAAAATGTAAACTATGTTCTACAGATGACATAAAACCTCTTGATGGACTATATTCTTGAAATTGTATTTTGTCATTATAAAATAACGTCACTTTCGCATTATAATAATCAGAAGAAATATCTCCTGAAAGATTAACCTTTAAAAATTGACTACTTGAAAATTGTTCAGTATTATTCCTATATATGAAAGTTTCTTGATCTATGTTATTTACAACAAGATCTAAATCTCCGTCATTATCCAAATCGCAGTATGCAGCACCGTTAGAAAAAGACCCTTGTGTTAATCCCTCCATTTCACCTAGATCTTCAAACTTTAAATTTTTATTATTTATATACAACTTATTAGGTAATTTTAATTCAGGTATTTCATTATATAGAATTTCCCTATTTGTTTGATTTAGTTTATTCAGTTTTTTGTATTTATTCAGTTTTATTTGAAAATCATTATCTCCAAATACTCGTCTGTAACCATTCGAAACAAAATAATCTTTAAATCCATCATTATTAAAATCTGCAAATAATGGTGCCCAGCTCCAATCAGTTTTAGCTACCCCTGATAAATTAGCAATATTTGAAAATGTATTATTTCCATTATTTAATTGTAATGAATTAAACATGTACTGATGCTGATAGCCTAACTCATTAACTAAGTAATAAAAATTGTTTGGGTCCATTGATGCCATGAAAATTTTACCTCTAACATGGTCCTGGGATGCCATATCTAAAAGTCCTATGTCAACAAAGCCATCATTATTAAAATCTGCAATATCAACACCCATAGAAAACCATGAAGTTTGATTAGTAAAACTTTTTATTTTATCGCTAAATGTTTTATCTCCATTGTTTATGAAAATTTTGTCAGGTATAGTAAAATCATTAGCAACATATAGATCCGGCCAATTATCATTATTAATATCTGAAACAGAGACACCCAACCCATAACCATAATGTAATAATCCTGATTCCTTAGTAACATCCTTAAACTTTGACCCCAAATTCTCTAACATCCTTCCACTATATTGTTTCAAATCATTATCAGTATAATCTCGCTTAGTTATATCCACTCTAAAATCAATTGAATAATTTAAAATATATAAATCTAAATCTCCATCTTTATCATAATCAAAAAATGCAGCATGAGTTGAAAAATTAGGATCATTGACTCTGTATTCTCTAGCTAATTCCTTAAATGTACCGTCTTTTTGATTGATATAGAATTGATTTGCTCTATCCTTAATCTGTGTGGATTTAACACCTGAGTTACAAACGTATAAATCTAAAAAACCATCATTATTTACATCAACAAAAGTAGCACCTGTTGAAAACCTGATTGAACCTACTCCTGATTGTAGTGTTACATCCTTAAATCTTAAATTACCTAAATTTAAAAATAGCTTATTTGATGATTTATTGGCGGTTAAGTATAAATCTTGCAGACCATCATTATTCACATCACCAATTGCTACACCTCCGCCATTATAATAGTACTGAGAAGACAAGACGTTATCATCTGTCATAACATTTATTGGCAAATGATTTATAAAATCAACACCTGTGTATTTAGAATTTAATAATGTAAAAAGATTTGTATTTTTTTCTTTGTTAGAACAAGAAAATAAAGTTAGTAAAATGAGGGTAGGAATGAAAGAACTAAAATTAGATGACATGGCATGTATTTTGGGGTAACTAATTCAAAGTTAAAAAATTAACATTAAATTAACAAATAGAAAAAAACAAGCATCTTCCTACAAATCAATTATCAATTAACCTGCGATAAAGTCCTTTAAATACGTTGGTTCGAAATACGCGATATCAGCAAATTTTTTTTGGTTATATGTGTTTTCAGCTAAAAAAGCTAAATTAATTGATGATGGTAAAAATCCATCATAAAAAGAAGCATTTTTATGATTTATAACATTTTTCAACTTATACAATCCAGTACCAAAAAAACATATTTTATTAGTATTTAAAATATTTATAAATGTTGGTTTTGCGACCTCACATGCAAAAGGAGGAAGAATTTCATTTCCTAACACATCATATATCGATGCATATACTTCTCCTTGTCTTGAGTCTAATGTAGAACAAAAGTAGTTGGCATCGTTAATGAAATTTTCTTGTTCATTATTGACAAAGCCCCAACACATTGCTTTTAATGTAGATACTAATACAATTTTTTTATTTAAAGCAATACCCAACCCTTTTACTGTAGCCGCACCAATCCTAAGTCCTGTATAAGATCCTGGGCCAGAACTAAAAGAAATTGCATCAATTTGTGATATTTCAAGTTTTGCATCTAAAAACAAATCCTCGATTAATGAATGTAGTTCCTCACCATGACAATAACCTTCCTCAAGTTTTTCCTTTGTATATATAACAATTCCGTCTTTAGAAAGCGAGACAGAACAATTCTTTGAACTAGTATCTACACATAAAATTAAAGCCATTATTAACGTTCATTTATGTTTGTTGTTTTTCTCTAAAATAAAGTCTAATTAATGCATATATGAGTAATAAATAGGGAAACATCATTAGGTATAAAATACCTGTATTTAAACCATCAGCTATGCTTGACCCCCCACTTTGACTAGATTCAGCCACTGCACGACACATTGAACATTGTGCATTTATATTGATGTTAAAAATCACAAAAATTATATAAAAAATTGTCCTAAAATAAATCATTGCTTTTTTATTTCGTAATTATCTTTAAAGTTGGTAATACTTAATCTTTGTATTTCTCCTACTAATAATTTAATATCACTATACAAGGTTCCGTCATATACAAATTTTATGTTTTTCTTTTTATCTAAACCCGTTCTTAAATAACCCTTGGAATCGACTATAGTTATATTCGATGAATGGAAAACACCTCCTGGAGCTAAACTATCTTGACCTACAGATAAAGAAAAACCTGACCTCACTAAATCATAGATTTCTTTTTCACTGCCTGTTAATAGTTCCCAATTTGATAAATTAATATTCATTGACTCTGCGTACAATTTTAATACTTTAGGAGTGTCATTTTCCGGATCAACACTAATTGATATGATTTTAAAATCATTTATTTCATATTTATCTATCTTATTTTGAAGTTCAATTAAATTTAATGTTGTTGTCGGGCAGATAGTAGGACATGATGTAAAGAAAAAGTTTACTATATAATTAGTACCTAGTAAATCATTGTTATTTAAATATTTTCCATCCTGATTAATCAAACTAAATGGTGGAACTTGTAAGCTATCAATTAACTCAATCACTCCACCTAAAGAATCTAAATCTAAATTCTTATTTTCAATATATCCAAGTGTTAAAATATTATGTGTTGATCTCTCAATAATTTGAACAATAATATATGGAAAAATTAGTATGGCAAATAATATCAACCACTTTTTAATTGATGTCATAAAATATATAGTTTATCCAATTGCACCATGAAAAGAAGCTTCAACTAAAAGTATAAATAGTAGATAAGGCACCAATATAAACATGGGAGTAATAATTGAAATTTTTAGGGCTTTTTTCTCATCACCCAAATGCATAAAGGTCATTACAATGTAATATGCCTTAACTAAAGTTAATATAATAAATGTGTGGTTTAATAATGACACTCCTATTATTGAATTATCAACCAAAGTACTTGGTTTGAAAATACCTAATAATACTTCTATTGTAGTTAATACAAATAGTATCCAAAATACTAACCAAATTTTTCGTGTAGAATTTCCTTCTGCCATAATACTGTATTTAAACTAAATAGAAAAATGTAAAAACAAACACCCAAACAAGGTCGACAAAGTGCCAATATAGACCAACCTTTTCTACCATTTCGTAATGACCTCTTTTTTCATATGTATTTCTTAAAACATTGATGAAAATTACTACTAAAATAACAATCCCTGAAAAAACATGAAAACCGTGAAAGCCAGTTATAAAAAAGAAAAAGTTAGCAAATAATGGGTGACCATATTCATTGAAGATTAAATTTGCTCCATGAATTTCATTAGCTGATGCGATAAAAGTAGCCGCAACTTCGCCAGTAAGAATTTCACCATGTCTAATTATTTCATTTGTAGCTCCAGCAACAAAATGAGCTATAGAGCCATCTGCACCTCTTATAGCACCTTCATATGTGCCATGTATAAAGTGATACCATTCCCATGCTTGAGAGCCCAAAAAAATTAATCCTCCAACAATAGTTAATCCTAACCAAATAATGACGCCTTTTTTATTCATCTTATGTCCATGATGTACTGCTAAAACCATTGTAACTGAGCTCATAATTAGTATGAATGTCATTAATGCAACAAAAAACATTGGATATTCTCCATGCATAAATGGAAAATGATTGAAAACCTCATCTGCGACAGGCCAGGCGTCTGCATGAACAAATCTTTGAAATCCATAGGCACCTAAAAAAGCGGAAAAGGTCAAAGCATCAGTCATGAGAAAAAACCACATCATTAATTTTCCATAACTTGCAATCATGGGCCTCACACCTCCTCTCCAAAGATTTTTTTCTATGACTGTATTTTGCATAAGATATCTATTTAAAGATTCACACAAATTTAATTAATTAATCAAAAAAAAGAATATAATTTTTTAATTAATTAACGTCAAAAATAAAAATAAATAAATCCACACAAATCCTAAAAAATGCCAAAACCTAACTCCTAACTTTAAACCTTGGAAATTTAGTTTATTATATTTTTTATTTTTAGAATTAAAATATATTATCACTAAAGAAATTAATCCGCCAACAACATGTAAAAAATGAGTAATAGTTAAAACATATATATATGAAGCAGATACATTGTTGCCAGACAAAAATTTACTTTCTAAAACCATAGAGCGCCATCCTAAAAATTGAAAAGCAAAAAAAAGTAAACCTGAAATTATTGCTAATAACAAATAACGTGATGTCATCTTTATATTATCCAACTTACATTGTTTTAATGCAAAATGTGCAAATACACTACTTATTATTATCAAAGCTGTGCTTATATAAAACATTATTGAAAGTTGAATAATATCCCATTTGCTAGCTAATGCAGCTTTTGATACAATATAAGCACTAGTTAAACCAGCAAATAACATAATAACACTGAACATTGCTATCATTAATAAATTGTCTTGCGCTCTAAATACCTTTTGGTTAGAATTACGAATCTCCATAGATTAAATAAATTTATCTATAATATAAATAATTTGTAAAACAGGCAAATAAATTAAGCTAGAAATCATTAGTTTTTTTGCATCAATTACAGATTTTGATTTTAACAAGACTAGTGCCTTTTGTAAAAAGTATAATCCAAGTAAAAAAACTGATACAGCTCCAACTATTGATAAGTCAATTAAAGAATCAATTGAAAAATAATCTAATAATAACGGAGAAATTGAAATTGGAATTAGCCAAAAAGTATAAAAAACAATTTGAAATGCAGACTTATGGTCTCTTTGTCCAGATGGCAATAATTGTATATTAGCTTTTTTATAATCCTGATACCTTATCCATGCAATTGACCAGAAATGTGGAAATTGCCATAAAAATTGAATTGCAAACAAAATACCTGTTTCAAGACTAAATTGATTTGATACAGCTACCCAACCAAGCATAAAAGGCATAGCCCCAGGGAAAGCACCAATAAGTCCTGAAAGAGGAGTGGTCGTTTTAAGCGGTGTATATCCAACAACATATATTAAACATGATAAGGATCCAAAAAAAGCGCATCTAAAATTAATTGTTGAAAGGATAAATATTCCTAAAAGACCTAAAATTAATGAGAAAATAAAAGCTGCATTCAAAGTTATTCTTTTTGTCGGTAATGGTCGATTTTTTGTCCTATCCATTAAAGCATCGATATTAACTTCATAAACTTGATTTAATCCATTGGAGGAACCAACTAAAAAAAGACCACCCACCATAAGCTTTAATAGTATTTGTATATCAAAGGATTGTGATGCTAAAATATATCCTGCTAATGAGGAAAATAAAACAGTAGCCGATAATCTAGGTTTTAATAATTCAATATAATTTAGCACAAAAAAATATTTAAATATTAGTATTTATATAACAGAACGACCTTTAAGTTTTTCCCAATCCTTCTCCGGCCTTACAGTTAAATTAGTATCCCAAGCTCCTTGTAGGGTATGCAATTCAATATCTAATTTTTTAGCGAAATTTATAATCGCTTGAATATCTTTAGGGAAACAACTCCCACCAAATCCTAATTTTCCATCAGGACCTGGAACAGATAAATGAGAGTGTCCTATCCTTCCATCTCTAACAAAGCCTTCAACAGCAGTGACCCAATCTGCGCCAATTTTATCGCTCATTAATTTCATTTCATTAAGAAAAGAAACCTTTGTAGCAAAAAAACAATTATTCATATACTTTATTAGCTCGGCAGTTTCAAAATTTGTCTCAATAATTGAAGTTGTCTCACCAAATCTCCATCTAAAGAGATCAGCTACTTTTGAAGTGTCCTTTGTTTTACCACCCAAAATAAATCTAGACTGATTGATAAAATCATATTTTGCTGATCTTTCTGTCAAGAATTCTGGATTAAAAACTAAATTAAGATTAGAGAACGAATCTTGAAAATCTCTTGTTGTTCCCGGCACAATTGTTGATCTTATTAAAATTATATTTGAACGATTATTAATTTTATTTATATCGAATAAAGCTTGTTCAAGTACTTCTAAATTTATACTACCATCAGAGTTAGATGGAGTTGGAACAGAAAGAAAAACAAAGTCAGATTCATTAAGTGTTTCTTCTAAAGTGTTTTGTGATAATTTAGGATTTTTATCATATACTTTTACAATTGCATCACATCCTGTTTGAGCTGAAAAACCGAATTCAACTGCTGAACCAACAAAACCTCTACCAATAATACCAATTTTTTTCATATACCTAAATCTATTTTATATTCTTTAATCCATTTTGACAAATTACCCTTGGGTTGCCATTTTAAAATTTTTTTTGCTTTTGAATTATCAGCAAGTGTTTCAAAGGGCTCAAGTCTATTTTCTCCATAAGTTTTTAATCCTCCAAACATATCAGCAACCTCATTAATCGACACATTATTACCATTTCCAATATTAAACGCTTCACCATTCAACTTTTGATCATATTTTGCTGCCAATATATTTGCTTCGACCACATCACCAACATATGTAAAATCTCTTTTTTGATTTCCATCATTTGTAATGGTTAATGGCTTGCCTGCTTTCATTTGTCGAGCAAAAATTCCAGTAACTAAACAATAAGCTCCTGAGAGACTCATTCGTTCACCATAAACATTAAAATATCTTAGTGATACCGTATCTAAATTATAAATATCACTATACAACTTACAATATAGTTCGCTAATATATTTTTGTAAACCATAAGGTGAAAGCGGATTAATAGAATCTGTTTCTCTCTGAGGGACCTTGCTAGAGTTTCCATAACAGGAACTACTAGCACTATAAACCACCCTCTTTACATTTGTTTTAACACACGCATTTAATAAGTTAAGAGTTGCAGTTACATTTGCATTATTATAAGGAAGAGGGTCTTCAATGGACGGCTGTACTCTTGCCAAAGCTGCTAAATGAAATACTATATCAATATCACTTAACACATCAATTAAATCAGGTGCTGACATAGTAGATAAGTCGTATTCTAAAAAAGTTGCATTATTATTAATATTTTTTTTGTTACCTGTTGAAAGATTATCAATTATAACAACTTCAACTTTTTTTTCTAATAAAACATCTACTAAATTAGAGCCTATAAAACCTGCTCCACCTGTAACTAGTACTTTTTTCATAAATTAAAAATTAATAAGACATAAAAAAAGATTAATAATTCTAGTTGTCTATTGTAAACTAAAGTTAATGGGTAGTGTAAATGTAACAGATACCGGCTTACCTCTTTGTTTTGCAGGAGTCATTTTAGGTATAGTATTAACTAATCTTAATGCCTCTTGTCTCAAATGTTTATCCTCTCCCCTTACCACACGCGAAGATGTTACCTTACCAGATTTATCAATTATAAACTCTATAAATATTTTTTCACTAATACCCATTTCCTTCGCAATTGCAGGGTACTGAAAATTTTGTTTTATATGAGACCCGATTCCCCTTTGAAAACAAATATAATTTTCATCTTTAGAAGCTGTTTCTGAACAACCTGGGAATATAGGTTGCTGCTCAACAACAGCAAAATTAAAAAGCTCTTCTTCCTCCTCCTCTTCAAGAATCTCAATAATTTCATCTTCGTCAATTTCTGCATCTTCTATTTCTAACTCTTCTTCTATTATAATATCATCTTCAACGATCGTTATCTTGGGTGGTGGCGGAGGTGGTGGTGGTGGTGGTTTAAGTTCTTTCTCAGTAAGAGGAATAATTTCTTCTTCAATGTCAAACATATCTAATGTACCTAAACTAGAAGCAGACTTATCGTAAGTTTTCCATTCAAAGGCTATAATTACAACTAATAAAGAGATGACCAAGCCTATCTGAGTAAAAAAACCTCTTTTTTTTTCTAAATCAAATTCTGGATATTTTTTAAAAATCATAACAAAAGCAAATGTACATAAAACACACTAGGACAACAAAATTTCAAAACTTTTATTACATACCAATTAAAGACTTGTATTGATCAGAGTTCAATAATTCATTATTATTTGCATCGTTAATTTGAACTTTTATAATCCAACCATCATTATAAGGAGATTGATTTAACAGATCTGGATTATTATCTAACGCATCATTAACTTCAATTATTTTTCCGGAAACGGGCATGTATAAGTCAGAAACTGTTTTTACAGCTTCAACAGATCCAAAAACATCATCAGCATTCAGCTGCTGTTCAAGACAATCTACGTCAACATAAACAATATCTCCTAATTCCTTTTGTGCATAATCAGTGATTCCTATTGTCGCTATATTTCCCTCAATTAAAACCCACTCATGATTTTTTGTGTATTGTAAATTATTCAGTAGTTCCATATAAAAATTTATTTATTTTAAAATTAGTTATTTTCTTTGATTATATATTTTTTCAATTATTCTAACAACACTTAATCCTTCTAAAGCATTTGTATGTACTTCATGTTTGTCAATTAAAACATTTACAACATTATCAATCATTTTGTCATGATTTGATGCTGAACCTTTATAAGTACCATAATCATTACAAGCCACCTTACTATTTATTTTTGGCTGCGTATAGTCTTTAATATCACAATATTTTATCTGATCCATGTATTGCCCACCTATTTTAACAGTTCCTTTTTCACCAATTATTGTTATACTACTTTCAAAGTTTTTATTCCAAACAGCAGTTGAGTAATTCAAAACTCCCACAAGATTATCTTCATAATTTAATCGTATAATTCCTGAGTCTTCAAATTCTATAAAATGTTTTTTGTTAAAATAAAAAAAGTCTGAATTAATAGAACTTACTGAACCAAATAGCCAATAAATTACGTCAATAAAATGAGAAAACTGAGTAAATAATGGTCCGCGATCTTTTTCGTAAGAACCATGCCATTCACTATCTAAATAGTAATTATCGTTTCGATTCCAAAAACAATTAATTGAGAACATGTTAATTTTTCCTAGTATTTTCTTAAAAATAACATCTTTTAACCAAATAATTGATGGTGAAAATCTGTTTTGCATAACACAAAAAACTAATTTATTGAACATCTTAGAAGCATCAATAATTTTTTGAGCTTCTAAAGTTGAAAGAGCCATTGGCTTTTCAATTACTACATGCTTACCAGCTTTTAAAGCATCTACAGCCATTTTTGCATGTAAATAATTAGGAGTGCATATATTAATTACATCAATGTTTTGATTAGAAATAATATTTTCATAGCTACAAAAGATACTTTTATCTATATTATTGCGATTAAGTTTTTCTAATGGTAGACTGTCGCATATAGCACTTAAATTGGTTTGTGGATGATCAAGAATACATTTGGCATGACGAGTACCAATATGTCCAAAACCTATTATACCAAATTGTACTTTTTGACTCATTTCAAGAAAACTTATTAATATAATTAATTATCCTATTTTGCAACTCTAACTGTAAATTATATGGCATGTAAGTATTATAGTTTAAATTCGATTGTAATTGCTCAAATGAATAACAATCAACGTTGTCAAAAATCAAATTTAAACTTATTGGAATTAAATCTAATTGTAACTGATAATTTTTTTCGTATAAAGATTTTAAGTCATCATTCTTATTGATTTGAATAGTTTTTTTTTGCACCAATAAACCCGAATCAATATGTTCATTAATTAAATGAGCTGTAACACCAATAGCATGCAACCTATATATAGACCACAAAATAGAATCCAAACCCCTGACCAATGGTAAAACACCAGGATGAAAATTTAAAATACCGTATTTAACTAAATTAATAATCTCTTTTTTTAAAATTCTAGAACCGGAGATAATTCCAAAATTAATTTCAAAATCTTGAATTAATCTTTGTGCTTCTAGACTATTATGCATTACATTAAAAAATGGAATATTGTATTTTTCTGCAATTTTTTTTGGCAAATGAAGTTTGGGTTTTAAAGCATTTTTTGAATGATCAAATATCGACTTGGGTTTTTTGATTTTGATAAAATCGGCTGCCAAAATCAATGAAATTGAAAACCCTAATTCGTATATCTTTTCAATAAAGTCGATTGTTTTTCTATGTGGAAAATTATAAGCAAAAAGCACTATCTTAAACCTTGTTTTCATTTAAAAACTAAATTTTTTAATTTTTTCACAAATAAATTTGATTTGATCAACATCTAATTTAGGATGAATAGGCAATGAAATAATTTGTTTAGAAATTTTCTCTGAAACCAATAATGGCTCCCTGTTATATATTTTGTATGCTTTTTGTTTATGTAAAGGTATGGGATAATATATCATTGTGGGTATACCATGACTAAACAAATAATCCTGGAATTTATTTCTATTTACTCGAGATGATAACACTATGCTATATTGATGATAAACATGGTCACTACCCCTTCTTATTGTGGGAATCTTTATCCAAGCTATATCACTTAGTTTACTATTATATTCTTTTGCGATATGCCTTCTTGAATTATTATGCTTTTCAAGAAGAGTTAATTTAAATGAAAGTATAGCTGCCTGTATTGCATCTAACCTAGAATTTAAGCCTACAATCTGATGATGGTATTTTTTATTTTGGCCATGATTAACAATCAATTTAATTTTATTTGCTAATTTTTTATTTTGAGTAAAAATGGCACCGCCATCACCAAAAGCACCAAGATTTTTAGAAGGATAAAATGAGGTAATACCTATATCTCCTATTGTACCTGAAAATTTTATTTTCTTTTTTTCATTATAAATACAATTAGAACCTATTGATTGTGCAGCATCTTCTACTATATGTAAATTATATTTTTTGGCAACTTTTTTTATTTCAAACATATCACAACACTGTCCAAATAAATGAACTGGTATAATTGCCTTTGTTCTTCTAGAAATATTTTTAGAAATTAATTTATGATTTAATAAAAAAGTCCCAGGATCAATATCAATAAAAATAGGCACCAATCCAAGTAAACAAACAGCTTCGACAGTTGAAACAAATGTAAATGAAGGAACTAAGACTTCATCACCTTTTTTTAAGTTTAATGCCATCATAGCTACATATAATGCATCTGTTCCATTACCACAACTAATGACAAATTTTGATTTCAAAAAAGAGGATAGCTTTTTTTCAAAACTATCAACTTGCATTCCTTGAATATACGATCCAGAAGTAATGACGTTTTTAATTTTTTTATCAATAGTGGATGCATGACTATTATACATTGAAACCACATCTACCATATGAATTTTTTTCATAACACTTATTTTACATTAATGTAAATCTTAAACTAACACCCACGTTTGTGTTTGATGTAGGAAATGACGATGAAACAACATAATCAGTCACTACTTGATCATAAAATAATTTTAAATTAACTCTATTATTCACTACATAATCAGCTGAAAACTTCAATGTAATTAAAGACTGACCAGAAGTTGGTTGATTACTTTCTTCTTCAATACGGCGAATAATTGTTTTGTTATTTCTGATAGAAATATCTGCTCTTAAATCTAAGTCACTACTAACTTGCTTTTGACCAGAACCCCCATCAAACATAAGTTGAACACCTTGGACACGATAACCAAAACCAAATACATACTCATATCCTTTAACTTCTGTAATTTGACTATTTGATAAACTCAAACTGATTGTTCTATCTTGCTTATACTCAAAGCGAGTAGTCATACTATTTTTCATTGTTAAATCTAATTTGAAAAAAGGAGCAAACTGCTCAGTTATATTAATTTGATCAATTTGAAATTCACTTATAAAATTATTATTCGAGTCATATAATTGGTCCTCAAATAATAAGTTACTTATAAATGAAC
>MDTB01047824.1_pt1 | contig 16872 bp, 19 predicted proteins | sample 811161 | NCBI WGS metagenome assembly MDTB01 (sample SAMN05326650, study PRJNA326480) | marine metagenome | isolation source: seawater | place: Mediterranean Sea | collected 2009
AGTATACAGGACTTAATTTCCCCGAGGTTAGTGTAAACTTTTTTTTTGTATCAAAATTTACAGAACCAATTTTGATAAGAATTTCAGCAGTTTTTTCATGAATATTCATGAGTTTTTCTTGGAATGTTTTCATAGTTTATGATTATATTTTAATTAAAAAAAAATTATATGTTAATTTCATCAATAGTTACACTTTTACTTAACTGGATTCAAATAAATACAGAATATAATACAAAAAATTTTGACGTTGAAATATTTCAAGTTTCAATAGAAGAAATTCAAGAAAAAGCTTGTAATGGTAATTGTCCTATAATTGCATTTTTTAAACCTGATGAAGGAATTTATATTGTTAATATGGAATTTAAAGATAATTATTGTAATCAATCTATTTTACTTCATGAAATTATTCATACTTTACAAAATAGAAAAATGGAAAATTCTTTCAGAGAGAGAGAAGCTTATTTAATTCAAAATAAGTTTCTATATGATATGTCTATAAAAAACAATTTAGAAATTTTAAATGTAAAAAAATGTAGAAGTCAGCAAAAATTATAATAAAAAAAAAAACTATTTAAAAAAAAATAAAAAATCATATTATTAAAATGAAATAGGAATTTAAATGACTAAATATAAATCAGATATAGAAATTGCAAGAGAAGCAAGTAAACTTCCAATTCTTAACTTAGCAGAAGATAAATTAAATCTTGATTCTAATGATCTTCAACCACACGGACACTTTAAAGCAAAAGTTCCTTTTAAGGTAATCAATGATTTATCAGAAAAAAAAGATGGTAAATTAATTTTAGTAACTGCCATGACACCGACAACTGCAGGAGAGGGAAAAACTACGACTTCTGTTGGTTTAACAGATGGTCTAAATTATATTGGAAAAAACGCGATGGTTGCATTAAGAGAACCAAGTTTAGGTCCTTGTTTTGGTATGAAGGGAGGTGCAGCAGGTGGAGGTTTTGCACAAGTAGTACCAATGGAAGATATTAATTTGCACTTTACAGGAGATTTTCACGCAATTACTTCTGCTCACATGCTTTTAGCAGCTATGATTGATAATCATATTTATTGGAAGTTAGAACCTCTTATAGATTCAAGAAGAGTTACATGGAGAAGAGTTGTTGACATGAATGATAGAGCATTGAGAACAATTACAAACTCTCTTGGAGGAGTTTCTAATGGTTATGCGAGAGAAGATGGTTTTGATATTACTGTTGCTTCTGAAGTTATGGCAATTTTATGTTTATCAAATGATTTTGATGATTTAAAAAATAGACTGGGTAAGATTATTATAGCCTATGATAGAGATTTAAAACCTATTACTTGTAAAGATATTAAAGCAGATGGAGCAATGTCAGCCCTATTAAGGGATGCTTTGCAACCTAATTTAGTTCAAACATTAGAAAATAATCCAGCGTTTATTCATGGAGGTCCTTTTGCAAATATAGCGCATGGATGCAATACAGTTTTAGCAACTAAGACAGCTTTAAAATTAGCAGATTATGTTGTTACAGAAGCTGGATTTGGAGCAGATCTTGGAGCTGAAAAATTTTTAAATATTAAATGTAGAAAATCTGGTATTAGACCATCATGTGCAGTTTTAGTTGCGACAGTCAGAGCTCTAAAATTACATGGTAATGCTGATCCAAAAAATTTGGCTACAGAGGATCTCAATGCATTAAAAATGGGAATTCCTAATTTATTAAGACACATCGAAAATCTATCTAAATTTGGAATTCCAACTGTAGTTGCAATTAATAAATTTCCTACTGATACAAATGCTGAAATAGAATCTATTCAAAATATTTGTAAAGAAAAAGGAGTTAATGCAGTTTTAGCAGAACATTGGGCAGAAGGAGGTAAAGGTGCTTCGAAACTTGCAGAAGAAGTTGTTGAAATAATTGAAAAAAAAGAAGTAAATTTTAAATTTCTTTATGAAGATTCTGAAACTCCTCAATTTAAAATTGAAAAAATTGCAAATGAAATATACCGAGCAGATACAGTCAGCTTTTCTCCTGCAGCTAAAAAGAAATTATCAGAAATTGAAAAATTGGGATTTGATCACTTTCCTGTTTGTATGGCAAAAACACAGTATAGTTTTAGTACTGATCCAAAAAATAAATGTGCACCTGAAAACCATGAAATAACAATCAGAGAAATTAGAATATCTGCTGGTGCTGAATTTATAGTTGCAATAGCAGGAGATATAATGACAATGCCAGGACTTCCAAAAAAACCAGCTGCTTATGATGTTGGTGTTGATAAAAATGATCAAATAGTAGGTTTGTTTTAGACTTTGTAGATATCAAAAAATTTTTTTGAAATAACTTGATCAGAAAAATTTTTAACAACTAACTTTCTGCTGTTAATACCAAATTTTTTAATTAGATTCTTATCCAATATTAATTTTTTAATTGCAGAAGCTAATTCTTTTGGATCTTTAGGTTTAACGATTATTCCATTAAAATTATCTATACATATTTCTTTGCAACCTGGAACATCAGTTGAAATGAGAGGCAAGCCACAACTTGCAGCTTCTAAAAGACTTTTAGGGAAGCCTTCTCTATAAGATGGAAGAATTGCAACCCTTGACTGAAGAATATATTTTAATACATTTTCTGTTGCGGGAAACCATTCTATATATTTGCTTTTTGACCAGTCTTTGAGTTGATCTTTTTTAACTGAAGCTCTATTCTTTGGATCTGGGTTACCTAGTAGTAAAATCTTAGGAGTAAACTTTTTTTTTTTTAAAATTTCAGATGCTTTAATTAATTCAATGATACCTTTATCCAAAAGCATTCTGGAATGCATTATAAGATCATATTTTTTTATGATTTTTTTTTGTGATGGTTTAAAAAAATTAATGTCAACTCCAGATCCTGAAATTATTTTTGAATTTGAGTTAGAAACTATTTTTTTACTTCGGAAAAAATTAAAATCTTCTTTATTTTGAAATATAATTTTAGTGTGTTTTTTTTTAAATAAAAATTTCATTAAAAGTAAAATAATAAATTTAATAAAATATGTTTTTAAACCTTTATTTATAAATAAGTAACCTAAACCAGTAATTGAATTTACTTGTTTTATTATCTCGTTAGTAAAAATTATTGAATTAATAGAGCCATAAATTATGGGTTTAAGAGCTATGTTTTGTACTATATGAGGTTTAAAATCCCTAAAAACTTTATTAACTTGAATTATTGATTTAAATTCTTTAATTGGATTGAGACTCCTTCGATCTAAATCGATATTGCTTATTTTAAAACCATAAGATAAAATTTTTTTTTTATACCTTGAAACTTTGCACAATATCATTACCTCATAACCGTTTTTTAAAGCTAATAAAGCATGAGGAAGTTTGTGTGTTAAAAAATAATGATCTTCACTTACGAAATACAAAAGTCTATATTTTCTCATAACATTTAATTGATATTATATAATAATGATAATTAACATAATTTTTGGCATTTTGATATTTTCATTCATTATTTTTTTAATTGAAAGATTTGTTAATCTGCCTTTTTTGTCTTTTAAAAAAATTTTAAAGTATATTATATTTATACTAATACTTATTTTTGTTTTTTTCTTAATAAGATTTAATCCAAATTTTTTAAGCTTAATTCCTGCATTATTTGTTTTTTTATTTAAATGGAGATCTTTAATTTTTTTTTTAAGAAATGTTTTTTTTTCAACAAAAAGATCGAAATTTTCAACTAAAAATATTATGACTAAAAAAGAGGCGCTTGAGATTCTTGGATTAAATGAGGGTGCATCTAAAAAAGAGATAATTGATAGCTATCATAATTTATTAAAAAAAAATCATCCAGATCTTGGGGGCTCAGACTGGATTACATCACAATTAAATAAAGCAAAAGAAACTCTTTTGGGTTGAGTTTTTTGTAGTTAACATTAGTATATAAATTTACAATTAATATTATTCATGAAAAAAAAAATTTCTAAGGCAATTTTTCCTGTAGCAGGATATGGAACAAGATTTCTTCCAGCCACAAAAAGCATTCCTAAAGAAATGCTAACGGTATTAGATAGACCAATAATTGAATGGTCAGTAACTGAGGCGTTTAAATCTGGAATTGAACAAATAATTTTTGTTTTATCATCCAAAAAAAGTTCAATTCTTGAACATTTTGATAGGTCCATGTTATTGGAAGATATTTTAAAAAAAAAAAATAAGAAAAAAGAATTATTTTCAATAAAATCACAAACTGAATTTGGAGATATTACTACAGTTATGCAAACTGAACCAAAGGGATTAGGGCATGCAATATGGTGTGCAAGAAAATTAATTAAAGATGAAAAGTTTGCTGTTATTTTACCTGATGACATTATTCAGTCAAAAATTCCAGTTTTAAAACAGATGATAAGTTTAGAAAAAAAAATAGGTGGTTCTATTCTAGCTTTGGAGGAAGTGCCAAAAAAGGAAACATTTAAATATGGGATAGTTGAAATTAAAAAGTCTATAAATAACTATTTTTTAATTAAAGATTTAGTTGAAAAACCTGAACCAGATAAAGCACCTTCAAATCTGTCTATTATCGGTAGATATATTTTAGAGGACAAAGTATTTAATTTTTTAGATAAGCAAAAAATTGGAAAAGGAGGGGAAATACAGTTAACTGATGCAATCAAAAGTATATCTTCAAAATCAAAGATTTTTGGTTATAAATTTAACGGAATTAGATATGATTGTGGTTTTAAGCTTGGCTTTATAAAAGCTAATCTTGGTTTTGCTCTTGAGGATGATGAGATTAATGAGGAATTAAAAAAATACCTGAGAGAATTATGAAAATATCTATTATAGGAACAGGATATGTAGGGCTGGTTTCAGGAACATGTTTTGCTGAATTTGGTCTAGATGTTACTTGTATTGATAAAGATAAAGAAAAAATAAATGATTTAAAAAAAGGAATTATACCAATTTTTGAACCTGGGTTAAAAAGTTTAGTTAAGAAAAATTTAGACGAAAAAAGAATCAATTTTGAAACTAATATAACCAAAGGTATAAAAGATTCTCAGGCAATCTTTATTGCAGTTGGAACTCCAACCAGACGAGGGGATGGTCATGCAGATCTTTCTTTTGTCTACAAGGTGGCTGAAGAAATAGCTAAATCACTGAATCATTATTCAGTGATTGTAAACAAATCTACAGTACCAATTGGAACCGGAAAAAAAGTATACGAGATTATAAAATCTAATAATAAAAAATTAAGTTTTGATGTCGCATCTAATCCTGAATTTTTGAGAGAAGGTTCAGCTATTAATGATTTTATGAGACCAGATAGAGTTGTGATAGGTTGTGAGAGTGAAAAAGCGAAAAAAATATTAAAAGAGTTATACAGACCTTTATTTCTTCTAGAAACTCCTATTTTATTTACAAAGAGAGAAACTGCAGAATTAATTAAGTATGCTGCAAATTCTTTTTTAGCAACAAAAATTACTTTTATTAATGAAATTGCAGATCTTTGCGAAAAAGTAGGAGCAAATGTTAGTGATGTTGCTACGGGAATGGGTTTAGATGGAAGAATTGGAAAAAAGTTTTTACACCCTGGACCAGGTTATGGTGGTTCGTGTTTTCCAAAAGATACAATAGCATTAGTTAAAACTGCGCAAGACTATAAAGCTGACTTAGGATTAGTTCAGCATGTTGTCGAAAGCAATATTAAAAGAAAAAAAAATATTTTTAAGAAAGTAAAACTAGCATGTTCAAATAAATTAAAAGATAAAACAGTTACTATTTTAGGTCTAACGTTTAAACCTAATACTGATGATATGAGGGATAGTGCAAGCTTAGATTTGATTCCAGCTCTTTTAAAAGAGGGAACTTCAGTAAATTTATTTGACCCTGAAGGAATGGAAGAAGCAAAAAAACATTTTACTAAAACTAATAAAATATTTTGGTTTAAAGACTCTTATTCAGCAATGAAAGGATCTGACGCTTTAGTTATTTTGACTGAATGGAACCAATTTAGAGCTTTAAATTTAAAAAAAGTTAAAACTCTTTTAAACAATCCTATACTGGTAGATTTAAGAAATATTTATAATCCAAAAGAAATGATTGATTTTGGTTTTAATTATTTTTCTATTGGAAGACCAACTAAGTTATTTAAATGAAACATGATTTTGATAAAAGTATAATAAGAGAATACGATATAAGAGGCATTTATGATGAAACCTTAACCGAAAAAGACGCGCTTGTTTTTGGACATATTTTTTCAAAAAGACTAAATAGAAATAAAAATGTTAATATATGCTTTGACGGGAGAAAGTCCTCACTGCCACTAAAAAATTCGCTCTGTAAAGGGCTTATCGAAGGAGGCGCAAATGTTAATGAAATAGGTTTGGGGCCAACTCCAATGTTATATCATTCTTGTTATTATAATAAAGCCGAAGCTGGAATAATGATAACTGGTTCTCACAATCCTTCTAATTATAATGGTTTCAAAGTAGTTAAGGATAATCAACCTTTTTATGGTGATGATTTAAAAAAAATTTCGATTGATGCACTATCATACTCTTTACCTAGACAAAAAGGAACTAAGCAATCAATAGAAACTAAATTAGATTATGTAAAAGAACTAGTTTTATCTTTAAAACAAAAAAGAGAATTAAAAATAGGATGGGATGCTGGAAATGGTTCTGCTGGTGAAATAATGTCTGAGATTTCAAAAAAAGTAAATGGAAAAAATATTCTACTTTTTGAAAAAATTGATGGTAATTTTCCTAATCATCACCCTGATCCTTCTAATCCAAAAAATTTAAAAGATTTGATTCGGGTTGTAAAAGAAGAAAAATTAGATGTCGGAATTGCTTTTGATGGAGATGGAGACAGAATTGGAGTTATTGATAATGAGGGCAAGATAATTCCTGGAGATATGTTGCTATTACTTTTTGCAAAAGAAATCTTAAAACAAAAAAGAAATGCTAAAATTATTGGAGATGTAAAATGTAGTCAAATACTTTTTGATCATATAAAATCTTTGGGGGGAAATTCCATAATGTCAAAAACTGGTCATAGTTTAATTAAAGAATGTATGAAGAAAGAGTCTGCTGATTTAGCTGGAGAGATGAGTGGTCATATTTTTTTTGCTGATAGTTATTATGGTTTTGACGATGCAATTTATGCCGCATTGCGATTAATTAATTTGCTTTCTTCTTCTAAGAAAAACTTATCTGAAATGATTAATGAATTTCCTAAATTGTATAACACTCCTGAAATAAGGATAGAGTGCAAAGAAAATGAAAAGTTTAAAATAATTGATGAAATTACTAAAAACCAAAAAAAAAAGAAATATATTAATATTGATGGCATAAGAGTTTCTACTGAGAGTGGTTGGTGGTTAATCAGAGCTTCAAATACAGAAGCAGCTTTGGTTTTAAGATGTGAGGCTAATTCTGAAAAAGCACTAAATAAATTAAAAAAAGTTTTAAAAAAAGAGTTAGAAAAAATTGATTCTGGGATTGCTAATCAAATATTAGCTTGAAACTGAGAATGTTTTTTTCTAATTTATAATTAGGATTATTTGATGTCAAAATTTAAAAATATAAATGATAATGAAAAAAAAACTGGTGATGTAAATACTATTACCAAAGAATCAATAAAATTAAAAAAACCAAAGCTTTATAAGGTTATACTTTTAAATGATGATTATACACCAATGGAATACGTTGTGCTTTTATTAAAAAGAATTTTTAATAAAACTCAAGCTCAGGCAGTTAATGTGATGTTAACAGTACATCAGAAAGGTTCTGGAGTGTGCGGTATTTATACTCTCGAAGTAGCAGAAACAAAAGTTAAAACAGTTTTAAAGATGGCTAAAACTGATGAACACCCACTTCAATGTATCTTAGAAAAGGAATAAAATGTTATCAGAAGAATTAGAAAAGACTTTACAAAGAGCCTTAGATAAAGCTGTTAATTGTAAACATCAATTTATTACCCTTGAACATCTTTTATATGCATTAATTGATGATAAAGATGCAATATCAATCTTTGAGGCATGTGAAATAAATCAAGAAAGTTTGAGAGAAGAGTTAGAAACTTTTATTAATAAAAACCTTTCAGATTTAGTATTAGTTGGAAAGTTTGATCCAAAACCGACTCTTGGATTTCAAAGAGTTATTCAACGAGCAGTAATACATGTTCAATCTTCTGGAAAAAAAGAGGCAAATGGTCAAAATATTTTAGCAGCGATTTTTTCAGAAAGAGAATCACATGCAGTTTATTTTTTACAAAAACAAGAATTAACTAGGTTAAATGTAATAAATTTTATTTCGCATGGCATAAAAAAATCAAAAACTGAAGAAGATATAAATCTTGAAGAGGATCAAGTTTCTGAAGAAAAATCAAAAGAAAATGATAAAGAAAACTTTTTAGATAAGTACTGTACAAATCTAAATAATCGAGCTAAATCATCAAAACTTGATCCAGTTATCGGTAGAACAAGTGAACTAGATAGAACTATACAAATTTTATCTAGAAGAAATAAAAATAACCCAATATTTGTTGGAGATCCTGGCGTTGGTAAAACTGCACTAGCAGAAGGATTGGCTATAAAGATTGTAAATGGAAATGTGCCGGATAATATAAAAGATTCTATTTTATATTCATTAGATTTAGGTGCTTTGATAGCGGGCACGAGATATCGAGGAGATTTTGAGGAAAGATTAAAAAAAATAGTTAATATCTTTGAGAAAAATGAAAATTTTATAATATTCATTGATGAAATTCACACTCTTATTGGTGCTGGAGGAGCAAATTCTGGAACAATGGACGCTTCGAACTTATTAAAACCTGCTTTATCAAGAAGAGCTTTAAGATGTATAGGTTCTACTACTTATAGTGAATATAGAAACTTTTTTGAAAAAGATAGAGCTTTAAGTAGAAGGTTTCAAAAAGTTGATATTGACGAACCATCAATTCAAGATACTATAAAAATTCTTGAAGGTTTGAAAAAATATTACGAAGAATTCCATAAAATAAAATATGAATTAGAGTGTTTTGAAACAGCTGTAAACTTATCTCAAAAATATATTGCTGATAGGAAACTTCCTGATAAAGCTATCGATATCATCGATGAAGCTGCTGCATCTGTTAAAATAGATATAAAAAATAAAAACAAAATTGTTAAAAAAGAAGATATTGAGTCAATAATCGCAAAAATTGCAAAAATTCCAGAAAAAACTATTACCTTAAATGATAAAATTAAGTTTAAAAACTTAGAAAGAGATTTAAAAACATTAATTTTTGGTCAGGATCAAGCAATTATATCACTTTCATCCGCAGTTAAGCTGTCCAAAGCAGGTTTAAATAATTCATCAAAACCAATTGGTACATATTTATTTACTGGTCCAACAGGTGTAGGTAAAACTGAATTAGCAAAGCAATTGTCTAATATATTAGGAATAAAATTAATAAGATTTGATATGTCTGAATATATGGAAAGACACAGTGTATCTAAATTGATAGGTGCACCTCCAGGTTATGTTGGATTTGATCAAGGTGGACTCTTAACTGATTCTATTGATAAGCAACCCTATTCAGTTTTATTGCTTGATGAAATAGAAAAAGCACATCCCGATTTGTTTAATATTTTACTCCAAGTTTTTGATTATGGAAAATTAACTGATCATTTAGGTAAAACTGTTGATTTTACTAATACGATAATAATTATGACTAGTAATGTTGGAGCGAGAGATTTATCAAAAGAAAAAATTGGTTTTTTACATGAAGAAAAATCTATTGATATTGATGAATCAATAAACCATTACTTCAGTCCTGAATTTAGAAATAGACTTGATGCAATTATTCAGTTTAAAAAATTAAATGAAACAAATGCTTTAAAAGTTGTAGATAAATTTATTCTTGAGTTGGAGACATTATTTACAGAGAAAAACCTTACTTTAGAAATTTCAGATACTGCTAAAAAATGGTTATTTAAAAAAGGATTTGATCCTCTTAACGGCGCAAGACCAATGGCTAAAATAATTAAAGATGAAATAAAAACACCACTTGCAGATGAGATCTTAAATGGAAACTTACTTGATGGGGGGTACGTAATAGTAAATTTACTCAAATCAAAAGATAAATTAAAAATTACATATAAGAAAAATAAAAATAAAATAAAAAATTTTATTAAATAGTTAATCTTTACTTTTAAAAGGAGAAATTTTAGTTAAATAACCGAAGTTTTTGTTAACGATAATACTCTCTTGCATAAGAAAATCATTAATTGCTTTTGACATTTTATCATTTTCTACCCAATGATTACTATAAGTTATTGTGGGTAAATAACCTCGTGATATTTTATGTTCACCTTGTGCCCCTGCCTCAATAACATTTATATTATTTTTAATAGCATATTCAATTGATTGGTAATAACAAAGCTCAAAGTGTAGATAAGGAAATTCTTCAATACAACCCCAATATCTTCCATAAAGTTTTTTATTTCCAATAAAATTTAAAGTACAGGCAACATATTTATTTTGCTTATCTTTAGCTATTATTAAAAGAATATTTTCTAAAAGTGAAGATTCTAATATTTTTTGAAAGAAGTTAAAATTTAGATATTGAAAGGACCATTTTTTGTCAATTGTATTTGAATAACAATAATAAAAAAATTCCCAATCAGATTGAGATATATCTTTTCCTCTACAAAACGTAATTTTAATTTTTGCATCTTGAATTGCTTTTCTCTCTTTTAAAACATTCTTTCTTTTTTTTGATTTAAATTTAGATAAGAAATCATCAAACGAATTATAATTATTATTCTTCCAGTGGTATTGAATTCCAATCCTTTGATGAAAACCAAATTTTTTTAACGCTTCCGATTGAAATTTTTCTGAAAAATTGAGATGAAAAGAAGATATTTTTTTTTTTTTAATTTCATTCATAAGCTCTGGAAAGAAAACCTCAAAACTATTAATAATACTTTTATCTATAAAAATTTTTTCAGAATTTATTGGTGTAAATGGTATGCCTGAAAGTAATTTAGGATAATAGTTTAATCCCAATCTTGAATATGCATCGGCCCAACTGTGATCAAAAACATATTCTCCATTAGAATTAAATTTTTTAAATGTGGGAATTATTCCGCATATTTTCTTATCTTTTAATATCAAAAAGTGATTAGCTTCCCAGCCTGTATCTTTTGACGTACATTTACTTTCTTCAAGTGCACGAAAAAAATCATGCTTTAAAAAAGGATTTTCATTATTAATTAGATTATCCCATTCATTTTTATTTACTGAACTAATTGAGCTTTTAGATAATATTTTGAATATCATCTGATTACAAATTTTTTAATTAACATTATTTTAATATTGAAAAAGTTCCATCAATTTCAATTGGAGAATTCAAAGGTAAGCAGTGAACTCCAATTACACTTCTAGAGTGAGATCCACGTATATTACCCAAAACTTCAATTATGAGATCCGAAGAAGCATTGAATAATTTTGAATGTTCAGAAAAACTTTCAATGCAGTTCAAATATCCTTTAATATTTATACATTTTAATTGGTTTGGATTTATATTATTTTCAATTGTTATTTTATTTAATACTAATAGTAAATTTACAGTTGCTAATTTAATAGATTCTTTGGCTTTTTCCATATTTATTTCTTTACCAATTTTACCTGTAGATAAAATTTCTCCTTCGATTATTGGTAATTGTCCAGATACAAATATTAATTTTTCAGCCAAAGAGTAAGATTTATATTTCGCCAATGGTATTAGGTCATCACTTACACTATAACCTAAGCTAATTAATTTTTCTTTTATAATAATTCTATGCCTTTTGTTTATGATTACACGATAAACAAATCAATTGGTTATTTTTTCTATACATCGTAAAATTACCACATTTAATACATGGATCTCCTTCAAAAGAATAAGGACCTTCTTTATCTTTTGATGTAACATCTTTTATATTTTTATTTGTTATAAGAGTAAGATTATTATCAAAAATTTTTTTTCTGACATATCCTTTACTTGTAAAAGATAATAAAACTTTTTCTGCTTCATGTTTATTATTCTCTTTTTGTTTTTCATTAGGATAGATTTCCGTAGTTTGATTAGATGATTCTTGATTGCTAAAATCATCTCTTCCTAAATATGAAATAGCTAGTTCTTTAAAAATATAATCTAAGATAGATGTAGAGAACTTTATTTCTTCATTTCCTTCAACAACACCACTCGGTTCAAACTTCGTAAACGTAAATGCTTCAACAAACTCTTCCAAAGGCACACCATATTGAAGACCAATTGAAATTGATATAGCAAAATTATTCATTAAACTTCTAAATGCTGCACCTTCTTTGTGCATATCAATAAATATCTCTCCTAATGTTCCATCCATATATTCCCCAGTTCTTAGATAAACTTTATGAGAGTTAATTGATGCTTTCTGAGTATATCCTTTTCGTCTATGAGGAAGTTTTTTTCTTGAAACATCTTTATTTAATTCATTATCAGTAGTTAAAAATTTATCTTTGACTTCTAATATAAGTTTTTCTAAATCTTCAACTATCTTATTTTTTATAACTGGATCTTTAATATTAGCAGCAGTTAAGCTTTCCTTTTGCTGAATTATAAAATTTTGAATTATTTTTTTAATATCATTATTTTTAATCATTTTTATATTTATTATGATAATATAAGTATTATTTATAAATATTATGAACTTATCATATAATCAAACTTTTTTAAAAATTTTTAGTAGTTTATTTTCTAATAAAGCAGGTGAAGATCAATATGGTAATTCATATTATTCAAATAATAAAGTTACCCCTTCAAACAATTACAGAGAAAAACGATGGGTTATTTATAATGGTAATGTAGAGGCAAGCAAAGTACCACCTCAATGGAATGCCTGGCTTCATCATGTAACCAATCAAATTCCTAAAGTTCATAAAAGAAAACCGCGCTGGTTAAAGGAACATTTACCTAATCCAACTGGAACTAAAAATGCCATCAAACCTAAAAATATCAGGCAAAAAGAAAAAATAAATAATACATATTCAATCTGGGATCCAAATGATTAAAAAACATTTAAAATTTTTTTTAGGAATTTTAATTATTTTACCAATTATAAATTTATTATTTATAAAAAATAACATAAACAAAAAAAATTTTTTGTTAACTAAAGCTTATTTTAATAAAATAGATGGTGTCAATGTTGGGACAGATGTTCGTATGTCAGGCATAAAGATTGGAGAAGTTTTCGAAATTAAAATAAATTCAAACAAGCCTTTAGTATATTTTGGATTGAATAAAAATACAATGATACCAAATGATTCATCAATATCTATACAAACAGATGGTCTTTTCGGAAATAAGTTTTTTACTGTTGAGCCCGGAGGATCTGAAGAGTATTTGAGAAATAATGATGAAATAATATTTACTGAAGATTCAATTTTAATAGAAGACCTATTAAGAAAAATTATTGAAATTGGAGAAACAAAGGAGAAAGAAATATTATGAAAATAAACTATTTTGAGACAATTTTAGGATCAGTTATTCTGTTAATAGCAATAACCTTTTTATTTAATTTTTTAAATACTAATAAATCAAATCTTAATGATGAGGATTATGCTTTATCAGCTAAATTTTTGAAAATTGGAGGCTTGGTTATTGGAAATGATGTGAAGTTAAGAGGAGTAAAGGTTGGTACAGTTTCAAATATAAAATTAGATTCGGAATATTTTGCTGTCGTGGATTTTATTGTTGATGATAAAGTTTTTGTACCTAAAGATAGTTTAGTTAGTATACATAGTGATGGTCTTTTAGGAAACAAATATTTATCAATTATTCCTGGAAATATAGATAATGGAAGATTAAATACAGGTGGAATGATTGAGAATGTTGTAGATTTTGAATCTATTGAAGATCAAGTAAGTAAAATAATATTTTTAGCTACACAATAAACTATAATGAATGGCTATAAAAAAAATATGTGGAAAACAAAAACCAACGAAATTATTAGTTGCGATGAAAAGATAAAAGTATTAAACGAAAATTTTAAAGATTTAGAATTACAAATTCAAAATACACTTGATGATGCAGTCTTAATGGAATGTGATGAGTTTGACTTAAAACTTAAAATATTTAAATTAGTAAAAAGTATTAATTCTTCCTTTAAAAAGTAATGAAAAATTTTGTAATTTTTTTTATTTTTCTTTTTTTTTCTACGAATTCATTTGCAGAAAACATTAAAGCTCAGGGAGCATATCTAAAGATTATCGATAAAGTATCAACAAAAATATTTAATCTAACTTTACCTTTAGGTCAAACATTTAATCTTGGTGATAGTGAAATGGTTATTTATCAATGTCTTTTTATTGATAGAAAAAAAAGAAATGACTCAATTGCATTAATCAGGTTTAATTCAAAAGCTAATGAAGATAAGAATTTTATTGGATGGATTATTAAGTCTTCCCCTTCATTAAACAGTCTTGAAGATCCAGTTTTTGAGGTTAAATTAGAAAACTGTCTAATCAAAGATCCTCTTTTTCCTGAGTTAATTGAAATTAATTAAAATAGTCCAAAACATTTTTATTTAAAGTTTTAGGCATATTTGCATTTTTGGTGATATTTTTTTTTAATAGTTTCATATAAATGTCTTTTTTAATTTCTATTGCACCAAACTGTTTTAAATGATTAGTTTGAAATTGAGTATCTATAAAATTAAATCCACCCTGCTTCAGGTAAGCTGCAAGGTAAACTAAAGAAATCTTACTAGCATTGGGCTTATAAGAAAACATACTCTCACCAAAAAAAAATTTTCCTAGTTGAACTCCATATAATCCACCAACTAAATCTAGTCCATCATAACATTCAATCGACGTTGCAAGACCATCTTCAAATAACCTAGTATATCCTTGAATTATTTGTTCATTTATCCAAGTATCTTTTCTTTTTTTACTTAATGAACCACATTTTTTGATTACTTTAATAAAATTTTCATTTATTTTTATTTTAAATGGATTCTTTTTTATAAATTTTTTTAAACTTCTAGGAATTTTAAAGTTTTTTAATTCAATTAATCCTCTTATTTCAGGACTTACCCAAAAGATAAATGGATCATCTATTGATTCCGCCATTGGAAAAATACCTTTTTTATAACCATCTATAATCAAAAAAGGGGTAAGAAACATTTTTATAGAATTTTCTGTTCTAACCAATTTATATCATAATTTGCTTTTATAAAATCATTATTGTGCATTAATTTTTTAAAAAGCGGTATGGTTGTATCTACACCCTCAATTACAAATTCCATTAATGCTCTATTTAAGCGCATTAAACATTCTTTCCTATCTCTACCATGTATTATTAATTTGGCAATCAACCCATCGTAATGATTAGAGACATTTAATCCACTATATAATGCAGAATCAACTCTAACTCCAGGACCACCAGGCACGTGGTAAGTTTTAATTATTCCAGAAGATGGATAAAAGTTTTTAGAATTTTCTGCATTTATCCTACATTCTATTGAATGACCAATATTATTTAAATCATTCTGTTTAAGAGTTATTTTGTTTCCAAATGAGATATTTATTTGTTCTTTAACAATATCAACACCATAAACATTTTCAGTTACAGGGTGCTCAACCTGTAAACGTGTATTCATTTCAATAAAATAAAATTCATTATTCTCATAGAGAAATTCAATTGTTCCAACATTTTGATAATTTAGTTTTATCATTGAATCTTTACAAATTTTACAAATTTTTTCTCTTTGTTTTTCAGATAAAATAGGAGATGGACATTCTTCTATGAGTTTTTGATTCCTTCTTTGAATAGAACAATCCCGTTCACCAATATGAAGTATATTTCCATATTTATCACCAATTATCTGAATCTCAATATGTCTAGGATTAGTTAAATACTTTTCCATATATACAGAATCATCACCAAAACTTCTCTTTGCTTCTAATTTTGCTAAGGAATATTGCTGTTTAAGATCTTTAGTGGAATGTACTTTTTTTATACCTCTTCCACCACCACCACTTGAAGCTTTAATGAGAAGCGGAAAACCTATTTTTTTAGAAATTTTTAAAGCTTCAGAAAAACTTTCAACAGCTCCAATACTTCCTGGTAATATTGGTAGTCCAATCTCTTTTGCTTTTTTTTTTGCCATAATTTTATTACCCATCAGAGCTAAATGTTCATACTTAGGTCCAATAAATGTAAAACCATGATCTTTAATTATTTTAGCGAAATTAGAATTCTCTGATAACAGACCAACACCTGGATGTATTGCATCAACATTTGCAATTGTCGCAGCTGAAATTATGGAAGGTATATTTAAATAGGAATCTTTAATATTAGCAGGTCCAATACAAACACTCTCATCTGCAAGTTTAACATGCATAGCTTTTTCATCAGCTGTTGAATGAATTGCAACAGTTTTAATACCCATATCTTTGCATGCTCTATGGATTCGTAATGCAATTTCTCCTCTGTTGGCAATTAAAATCTTTTTAAACATTAAATTATTCTATAAGAACTAGTGGTTCACCAAACTCAACAGGTTCAGCATTTTTAACAAAAATCTTTTTGACTTTACCGGATCTATGGGACACAACTTCATTCATAGTCTTCATTGCTTCAATAATTAATAATACTTGTCCAATTTTAACATTTTGTCCAACTTCTATAAATGACTTTGCTTGAGGTTCGGGAGATAAATATACAGTACCAACTAATGGTGCTTTAATAGAATTATCTGAATCTCTATCATTCTTTTTATTTTCAGATTTTGTTATTTCATTTTCAACAATTTTTGGAGGTAAACTTTGTATATAATTTTCTTTTTTTAATTTTATTTTCTCATTTCCGTCAAAATA
>MDTB01216242.1_pt1 | contig 16870 bp, 12 predicted proteins | sample 811161 | NCBI WGS metagenome assembly MDTB01 (sample SAMN05326650, study PRJNA326480) | marine metagenome | isolation source: seawater | place: Mediterranean Sea | collected 2009
AATCTACAGGACAGACCTCACAGCAGTCCATATATTTACATTTTATACAAGATTCAGTTACTACATAGGGCATATATTGTTATCCTTTCTATTTATAAGTGTCTAATTTTTTTAAAGCATTAATTTTAGCTATATTTCTGTTTTTGTCGTCTACATAGATTAATCCAGAAACTCTTCTAATCAGCATATCTTCATATGGTTCTAATACTCCATCAACTAAACACACTTTCCAAAGCATTTCAATAACTTCTATTCTTTTATCGATAGACCAATTTTGTTTTATTTTTCTTGTAAAAGTGATTAAATCTGAGGATTCTTTACAACTTTTAACAGCCCTTTCTATAACTTCTTGTATTTCTTTGATGTTATTAAGTTTAAAATTGTTTTTAATAATTTTGGTAATAATTTTTTTCTCTTCAGAACCAAAATTTTCATCTATTAATGCGGCTTCAACCAAAATACATGCTATTGTAAAAACATTCTCATCTAGGGTGGAAATATTCTTTTCTCTGTTTTTTATTTTTTTTTTAAAAAATGAATTGAACATAGATTTTATATATATTCTTTAGAATTTATTGCAACTTTTTTAATATGTAAAATGGACTACTGCTATTATACGTAGTATTATCTTCAATAGATCTTTCTCTTTTTTGCCAGAAAGTTATAAAGTTTGTTCCAATAATTTTTTTAAAATTATAATGGTTTAGTATTTCAAAAAAAGCTGCGAAAGATATTTTTAATTTTCTTATATGATAAAAGTTGAAATAGTATACTTCTCTTTTGTCTGATAAAAATAGACCATAAATATATTCTAAAAAAGATATTTCTATAATAAAATTCTTCAACTCTATATAGCCTATAGACTTTAAAGCACGAGAATTAATATTATATTTATTAAAAAAAATTTTCTTATTATATAATGATTTAAAATTATTTTTACTTAAATATAAATTAGATATGAGCCATCTAATATTCTTAAAGTTTTGATTAAGTAGGGTAAAGTTATAGTAAATATAATTATTACTAATAATGATATTATTTTTTTTTAAAATATGAAAATCATTTGAATTTAATAACTTATAAAAATTACTTACTTCGCTGATCTTAATTACACCTAAATTCTCTTGCAAAGAAAAAATAATTGCTTTTAAATTTTGGTTTTTATCTTCTAAAATTATTTCTTGCTCTTTAAAAGAGTATTTAATAACCTTTACTAAATGATAATGTATCTTTTCCTTTAAGAGATTATAATTATCTTTGGTTATATATTTATTGTTTGAAATAATTAATTTTGGACTGAATATATTTTCACCCCTATATATAGATGCAATTTTATATTTATTATAGATAATATCTAAGTTGTCACTAATTTTAATTGTGAATTTTTGATCATTTAATAGCATAAAAATATATTTATTGATAGCTTCAGAGACCTTTGTAATAATTGTGTTATAAACAGATTTATTTTTTTTATAAGATTCTTGATTATATAATTTTGCTTCAATTCCTATTATATTGCCAATTATTTTTTTATTTAACACTATTTCCTTTTTATTATTAATAATAACTTCAAAATCTTTATCTGAGGTAATTTCTTTCACTATTACTTTTAGCTTGCTGTCTACAAACTCTTTTATTAGCTTTTCATGTAAAGCTTTAGATAAGATATTTTCTATTTCTTTAGCTGCTTCTTTTAAATTTGAATTATTCTCAAACCATTGGCTTTTATTAGTAACATAGTTCCAAAATCTAGTTTTAGAGAGTTTAAAGGTTAATTCCTCAATAGAACCTTTAATATTTTGCAATTTAATAATCTCATTCATTACCCACTTACTATTTATTTTTCCATTTTGAATCAAATCTATGAATAATTTTATTAAAAGATCACTGTATTTATAATCTATGCTCTTCATATAATCAGGAATTTTACTTATCTCCCACAATATTTTTATGCAATCATAGTTAGAAAGATACTTTATTATCTCTGTATTAACTGCAAGGTGCTTTAGAATATATTCGTCTCTTGTATTTAGAGTTTTAATTAAAAGAGGGTTATCACTTTTTTTATTTAATGAGTTTAACAATGATTTTATAGAGTTAAAATCAAGATTCTTATTTCTCCAATAAAGAAAATTAATAGGATCAAATAGGTTTTGTTCTATGCTCTGAGTTAATTCTTTGGAAAAAAAGCCGGTTTTAAAAGTGTTGCTAAAAAATCCATCTTTTTCATTTCTTCCTGCTCTACCAGCTATTTGAGCGATTTCATTTTTTTTTAAATATCTCTCCTTCTTACCATCATATTTTTCTAATGCTGCAAAAGACACATTTTCAATATTTAAATTTAAACCCATTCCTATTGCATCTGTTGCTACTATATAATCAACTTCTCCCGCCTCAAACATATCCACTTGGGAATTTCTAGTTTGAGGGCTTAGGGCTCCAAGTACTACTGCTGCTCCACCTTTTTGAGATTTTATCTGAGCTGCTATATTGTAAACATCTTTAGTTCTAAATGCTACAATGGCAGATCTTTTTGGTAGAGAAAAAAAACTTTTTTTCCCTATATATGTAAGCTTGGATCTTCTATTTTTTTTTATTATTTTTCCATAGGGAAATATTTTTTTTATTATGGGTTCCATGGTGTCTGAGCCTAAAAATAAGCTTTCAATATTTCCTCTTGTATACAAAAGTTTTTCAGTAAATATATGTCCTCTTTCATAATCATTACATAGCTGAATTTCATCAATTGCGACAAAATCTACTGATTTATTTGTTGGCATTGCTTCTACAGTACATATAAAATATTTAGCTCTAGGTGGTATTATTTGTTCTTCTCCAGTAATTAATGCAGTAGAGAGCCTTCCTTTTTTTAAAATAAATTTGTCATAAACTTCTCTTGCTAAAAGTCTTAATGGTAGGCCAATCATGCCAGACTCATAAGTAGACATTCTTTCTATGGCATAAAAAGTCTTTCCTGTATTAGTAGGTCCCAGAACAAAGGTAACATTGTGCTCTTTATACATAATTAATGGGCTTCATCCCAATTATTTCCTTGTCCTACAGAAACTACTATAGGAGTATTAAAGGAAACTATTGGTAAATGTGCATTTGACATTAGATCTGTAATTTTGTTAATAACAATTTGCAAGTTAGAATCATTTTTAATTTCAAATATTAGTTCATCATGTACTTGTAAAAGCAATTTAGTATTTTTAAATTCTTTTTCATTAGATATTTTATAATATTTTATCATTGCTCTTTTTATTATATCAGCAGCAGCCCCTTGTATTGGAGCATTAATGGCTTGTCTGTGTGCATAGTTTCTCACCATAGCATTTCTGTCTTTATACCCATTAATATTAATTTTTCTACCAAACAAGGTTTTTACATAACCGTTTTCAGAAACATATGCTTTCATTTTTTCCATATATAATTGTATACCTGGATACTGAAGAAAATAAGCTTCTATATAATTTTTAGCGTCTGTACGTGATATATTTAACTGTTTTGATAAACCAAAAGCAGATAAACCATATATGATACCAAAATTTATCGCTTTGGCATTTCTCCTTTGATTATTGGTAATTTCAGATACTTCAACATTAAAAATTTGGCTTGCGGTTAATTTATGAATATCCGAACCTTCCAGAAAAGCTTTCCTAAGTTTTTCAATATTTGCTATTTCTGCTAGAAGTCTCAATTCAATTTGAGAATAATCGAAACAGACTAATTTATAGCCATTTTCAGACACAAAAGCTTTTCTTATTTCTTTACCGTATTTAGACTTAATAGGAATATTTTGTAAATTTGGATCAGTTGAAGAAAGCCTCCCAGTTTGTGCTCCTGTCATTTGGAAAGTAGTATGTACTCTATTGGTTTGAATATAAATATTGTTAGTAAGGCTCTCAGTATAGGTATTTTTTAATTTTGAAATCTCTCTCCAATCTAACACTAATGAGGCTATTTCATGCCCTTGTCTAGCTAGTGATTCTAAAACTTCTGAGTTGGTAGAAAAACCTCCAGATTTATTTTTTTTACCACCAGGTATTTGTAGCTTATCAAAAATTATTTCTCCCAATTGTTTAGCAGAGTTTATATTAAAGTCACTTTTTGATAATAAAAATATATCATTTTGAAGTTTACTTAATTGTTTAGAAAATTTTTTAGATAATAGTTCAAGGTTTTTTTTGTGAATCTTGATACCATTTTTTTCCATATTAGCTATAACTTTAATTAATGGTTTTTCTATATATTCATAAACACTAACTAATTTTTTTTCAACTAATAGATGTTTGACGATGTACCATATTTTCAAAGTTATATCAGCAATCTCACAAGCATAGAAACTAGCTTTACTAATTTCTACTTTTGAAAAGTTAATTTCTTTTTTTCCAGTTCCAACTATTTCTTTATAACTAATTTTTTTATAATTAAGGTACTTCTCAGAAAGATAGTTTAAGTTATGATTGTGTAATCCGGCTGATAAAGTATAAGACATGAGCATTGTATCTTCTAAAGGATAAACTCTACCAAAACCATTTTTTTCTAATACTTGTAAGTCATATTTAATATTTTGACCAACTTTTAATATTGATGGACTAGATAGCAAGGGGTTAAGTTTTTTTATTATAAAATTTAGACTTAACTGGTTTTTTTTATTATTTTCATGTTGTATAGGAATATAAAATGCCTCTCCAATTTCATACGATATACTAATTCCAATCAGCCTGCCTTCTAAGGCTTTGAGTGAAGTAGTTTTAGTGTCTATAGATATAACATGAGTCTCCAATATTCTGTCTATAAAAATATCTAAAGACTTCTTATCATGAATAGTATTATATTTTGATTTCTTTTTATTTACATAACTTTTTTCATTGTCTAATTTGTTATCTTCTTTATTTAAAATTCTATTTTTTAGATTATTCAGCCCATGCTTTTCTAAAAAAGGAACTAATTTATTAACATTTGTCTCACATCCAGATATTTTATTAATATCAATATCTAACTCAATGTCATTTTTAAGAGTTACTAATTTTTTTGAAATTTTAATAGCATCTAAATTATTTTCTATAGCTTCTCTTCTCTTATTTTGTTTGATGTTCGAAAAGTTTAAAAGAACGCTCTCTAAGCTACCGTATTCATTTATAAGCAAGGCTCCGGTTTTTAATCCAATTCCAGGAGCTCCTGGTATATTATCAATGCTGTCCCCAGCAAGGCTTTGTACATCTATAACTTTTTCTGGGGCAACTCCAAATTTTTCAATTACCTCCTTCTTTTTAATTAATTTATTTTTAATTGGATCAACCATGTGGACCCTATCATTAATTAGTTGCATTAAATCTTTATCAGATGAAATTATTGAAACATCCCATTCTTTTTTAGTAAAAAATTTTGCATAAGATGCAATTAAATCATCTGCTTCATACCCTGATAGTTCTAATCTAGAAATGCTAAAAGCATCAACTGCTTCTCTAATTAATTCAAATTGAGGAATTAAGTCTTCTGGTGGGTCACCTCTATTAGCTTTGTAAGGTTTATAAATCGAGTTACGAAAAGTTTTTCTAGCTGTATCAAAAAGTACTATAACTTTGCTATATTTTTTTTCTTCTAAAATTTTATATAACATATTACAAAAACCCATTACCGCACCAACAGGGACACCATTTTTATTTGTTAAGGAAGGTAACGCATAATAGGCCCTGAATATAAAACCTGATCCATCGATTAAAGAAATACTATTATTTTTATTCATAATACTTATATTACATTAATGAAATTTACTAACAATCATAGAATTATATTATTATATTCAACTGTCTTTATGTTAGTAAGCCTTAATACAGTTTACTTACCTATATGGTTAAATGAGACGATAAATCTTGATGTTAAACAGATAGGATTTTTAATTGCAGCAGCAGGTTTATTAAAAGTTTTTTCTAATTATTTTATTAATAAAAATATAAGAACTTTTAGAGATAGAAAGCTTATTGCAATAGTAATAACATTTTTTCTATTGATATCCTTTATACTTATATCAGTTTTAAAAAGCTTAGATTTTATATTAATAATAATTTTATCTTTTTTAATTCTTATAATATTTTCACCTATATTGCCTCTTGTAGAAAATATAACTACTTCATTAAATAAGAATTTTTATAAAACTTATGGAAAATTAAGAATAAGTGGATCAATTGCATTTTGTTTAGCAGTCTTTATTGTAGGTTTCATTTTAGATCAGTTTGGAACAAACGTTTTACCATTGTTATATATTATTTTTGCTTTATTTTTTTTATTGAGTATTTATTTGGTCCCTAGCAAAGAAAAAAGAAAAAAAAAACATAGCTAAAAGCAACGTTTCTGAATTATTAACAGATAAAATTTTTATATTAGTATTATTTTCATGTAGCATAATATTAGCTAGTCATGCCATGTATTATTCATTTTCCGCAATTTATTGGAGAGAATATAATATAAATCTTTTTCAAGTTGGTTTTTTATGGTTTTGGGGAGTGCTCGCAGAAATTATTTTTTTTATTTTTATAGATAAGGTAAAAATTAAAAATATATTTTTTAAGGCCATAATATTAGTTGCCTTCATAACTTCTTTAAGGTGGGTGCTAACATTTTTGTTTACTAATTTTTTTATACTTATAGCAATTCAATCATTACATGCTTTTACTTTTGGTTTAACACATTATCTAGTTATTTATTATATATATAAAAAAATAAGTTATAATAATCAATTATTGGCACTATCATTATATCATGCATTATCTTCTGGAATTATAATGACTATGTTAACAATTTTAGCGGGGTTCTCGTTTAATTATCATTTGAATGGATTAGGTTTTGTTGTTATGGCAGTTTTTAGTTTTTTTAGTATAATTTTAATATATTTTAGAGGTTATATACTAAAAAATGAAAGAAGCTAAAAAGAATGATATAGAAATTATTAAGCTAAATAAAGTTTATTTAGATGACAAAAAAAATAGTGTAAAAGCACTTAAAGATATTTCTTTTAATGTTAAAAAAGGATCAATGTTAGCACTGTTAGGACCAAATGGTGCAGGAAAGTCAAGTTTAATTAACATTTTAGCTGGAATTGTGAATAAATCTTCAGGGAAAGTACTTATTAATGGCTGTGATTTTGAATTAGAACAACGAGCTGCTAAACAATCTATAGGAGTAGTTCCACAGGAATTAGTAATTGATCCTTATTTTACCCCAAAGGAAACTTTAGAATTTCAAGCAGGTTATTATGGAATAAAAAAATCAGATAGAATAACGTTCCAATTGCTAAAGAAGCTGAAGTTAGAGGATAAGGCAAATGCATATGTAAGACATTTATCGGGCGGAATGAAAAGAAGATTAATGATAGCTAAAGCCATGGTTCATTCACCACAGGTTCTAATATTAGATGAGCCAACTGCAGGTGTAGACGTAAGTCTGCGAGAACTACTGTGGCAAAATATTAAAGATTTAAACAAAAAGGGTACTACAATCTTGATAACTACACATTACCTTGAGGAGGCAGAGGCTTTATGTAAAGATGTAGCTATTATTAATAAGGGTGAGATAGTTGTAAATGAAAATATTAAAAAGCTTGTAAAAAAAATAGATAAGAAGGTATTAAAAATATATTTTGATAAATTGTCATATTTGCCTAACGGTCTTAAAAAAATAGGTTTTAAAAAAAAAAAAATGATGAAATTTTTATTGATTATAAGCCCTCTAATAACTCTATTGATACTCTTATTAATGAAGTAGCAAAATATAATATTAAAATCAAGGATATTTCTATTAAAGACACTACCTTAGAGGATGTATTTAAAGAAATAGTAAAGTAGCTTATTATCTAGTTTTCCAAGTTACTAGTGAAGACATTAGAAAGTTCCAAACTGAACCAACTATAGCTCCTATAAAACCAGATAAATACCAGATTCCTGAAACACCAGATATATTACTTAAAAATAGTAAATTAGATATCCCAATATTAGCAGATGCACCTACTCCACAAGTCAAATAGAATAGAATTAGTGCTTTAAGAGCAAAGAGTCCTCTTTTTCTTTTATCTCTGTAAGTGAGCATATTGTTTAAAAAAAAATTTGAAGTCATTGCTATAAAAGTAGAAAATGTTTGCGCGTGAAGAAAACTATATTCTAAACTAATAAAGAGATACAAAGCAATAATATGAACAATTACACCAGAACCTCCTATTAAACAAAATGATAAAAATCTAGCAGAAATTATTTTTCCAAATTTTGACTGCCATAATAAAAGTAAATATTCCCATAATACTAATGAGTCTAGTTTAGATTCACCATAGATCCGCTTTTTAAAGTTAAAGGATATTTCCATATAGTTTATTTTATTTTTAGAAGAAGAAAAAATATCTAATAAAATTTTAAAACCTAACCCAGATAAATTTGGAGCTATACAATCAAATACACTCCTTTTTATTAAAAAAAAGCCACTCATCGGATCAGTTAATTTAGCTTTAGAGATGGTATTAGCTAAAAAGTTTGCAATTTTTGACAACACATTTCTATACTTTGATAAACCTAATACATTTTTATGATTTAAAAACCTACTTGCTATTACTAAGTCTAATTTTTCTTTTTTAAGTAATTCAATCATTGCTGGTATTTTTTTTTCGTCATGTTGTAAATCAGAGTCTATTATTAACAATAAATCTGATGAACTTGACAGACAGCCTTCAATTACCGCAGAAGAAAGACCTCTTCTTCCAATTCTTCTTATACATCTGATATTTTTTTTTTAAAAGCTATTTTTTTTATTATTTCATGAGTTTTATCTGTAGAGTCGTCATCAACAAAAATAATTTCATATTTATATTTACTTAGACTTATCTCAATTAATTTAACTAATTTTTCCACATTTTTAGATTCATTATAGGTAGGAGAAATTATACTAAGTAACATTTATATTTTTATTCTTTTTATAAAGGGTAAAAAGTCATTTTTAATCGAATATGATAATACGATTAAACTTAATGTCCATGATAAATAACTATACCTTCCTCCCACATGATAAAAAAGTAATAAAGAAATTAAACTTAGAGAAGATAAAGCCACACATCTCATTATAAAAGGTGATTTTCTTCTTATTGCATAGTATACGCAAACTATAATAGATAAATGATACCATACTTCGTATAATTTAATTTCGCCATGGATATGATTTATAATTTTTTTAAAGACAAGTAAATCTAAATCAAATTTTAATATTGATTTTAATAAGTTAATGTAATCTAAAGGCCTAGCTCCCAAATTCCAATCTTTATAAGCAGCAATGGTTAAGGGTATAAATTGTTTAGTAAATAAATAATTATGTATTGGCATAATTAAGACTAAACTAAACCCTAAAAATAAAAAAAAAATATTATTTTTATTTCTTTTATAATTTAACAATAAGTAAAATATAATCATGATTAAACATGCAGGTAGAATATTAGCTCTTAATCCAAGGGATAAAGCTAAAAGAAATCCGAAAATAAAAGAGTCAGAAAAATTTATATTATAACTATATTTATTAAATTTTATTAAAAATAACAAAGCGGTGAGAAAGCAAAGGTAAGATAAAGGTTCTCCAAAACCTCGTAAAGCAAGTTTTACATAATAGAAGTGAAAAAATCCAAATGCTTCAAATAATGGAATAAAAAGAAAAAAAATTAAAAAGTATTTTGCCCACTTTTCTCCTAGCAGTTCATAAAATATTTTATAAATAACTAAAGGAAAAAAAGTTAATATAAATAATAGCATCCAGGGAGATTCCTCAAATAAAATAAAATTAATTATCCAAATATATCTATAAAATGGCATTAAATCATAAGCTTTTTCACCTCCCATAAAAGCTAATTTATAATTTCCTATAGCAATAAAATCTGATATCAAATGAGCAAAATGTACATATAGCAAACCATCATTTCCTCCTTCAAATAAAATAAACTTATCTATTAAGCTTGAATTAAAATAAAAAGAAAAAACTAAGCTTAATGAAAAAGAAAATATATAAATACTGGCTTTTTTATAATTAATATTTTTAAATAGAAGAACTAAAATTAAAAAACCAGATAATATTTGCAATAGATGATTTAAATAAAAAATAATTTTATATTTTAATGGAAGAACTAGCTTAGCTTTTAATGGAAGGGTTTGGCCACTTTCTAAAAGCCATATATCATAAAACTCAGAAGAATTGATAGCTATAGATTTAAAGTTAATACATTCTAGTTTGTCAAATTCAATTTTATCTAACTCTTTTCCAATAAAAGCTAGACCCTGCCAACAAAAATTAGCATTTGTATTAGAATAATCTTCTGGAAAGCTATACTTAACAAAAAAAGGTAGTTTTTCTCTTTTAGGCTGTTGATTTCCATATGCATTATATTTAGTATTATTAAAAGCACCTAATTGTAATTGAAATCTATTATCCCAATTTATATTTTGAACATGCTTAGTTTCAGAGTGCTCATTGAAAATTTGCGATACTGATTTATCATATAACTTATTATCAGGACCTGATACTGAATTAGGAAAAAACTCTTTAAAATCTTTATTTAACCTATCAAATATTTTTTTTGGAAGATTTTCTTTAAATACACTATTTTTATATTTGTCACCTCCAATAAATACATTACTTCCTTGTATTATCTTCGGAATATGTAGGTTTTGTTTTATAATAAAAATTGTTGATAAAACTATAGCAACTATAATCCATTTTTTTCTTTCTTTATTTATTGTTGCAGAAAAAAATAATAAGAACAAAAGTTGATATAAGATTAAGGAATACCAGTCGGAGTTAAATAACCCCAATGCACTTAACATAAAACATAATATTAAAGAATAGGAAACTATTTTCCACCCTAATATTTTTTCAATTAAAGACATATTTTAATGCTATATTATAAATTTAATCATAGGTATAAAATATTTTGTTATTATGCAAAAATTTCATTTAACCAAATCCTCACAGAATGTAATTAATACATTAAAAAATTTAAAAGAAAATTACCTAATTAAAGAGATACATAGCTTATCAGTAAAAAAAGCTAGAGCTGAATTTTTAAAAATAAGAAGTTATTTCGCTTATAAAGAAAAAATTGATGTTCTTATTGTAAAAAATTTTGAAATAGAGAATATTCGAGTTAGATACTATAGAGGAAAAAATAATTCCATAAATGAAGAATTACCTATTATGATTTATTTTCATGGTGGGGGTTGGGTGGTAGGAGATTTAGATACTCATGATCAGGTGTGTCGAATGCTGGTCTCCAATGCTAAATATGACATCATATCAGTGGATTATAGTCTAGCACCTGAAGCAACTTTTCCGTATGCTATAAACGAAGGGGAAAAAATATTAAAAGCTATAGTTCAAAGTAAATTTAACTTAAAAATTAATAATAGAAAAATAATACTATGTGGCGATAGTGCTGGTGGAAATATAGCAACTGTTTTATGTAATTATAATAAAAACATTCTAAAGACTAACATAATTTTTCAAGTCTTAATATATCCAGCTACTCATATGTTCAGTCAATATGAGTCAAAAAACAAATATGATGGGTTGATATTAAGCAAGAAGTTAATGAGTTGGTTTGAAAACTATTACTGTCCAAAAAACATTAGAGAAAAGTATTTAAATGATATAAGGCTTTCCCCTATTAAAAATAAAAAAATGAAAGGAATGCCAAATACATTAATTATATTAGCTGAGTGTGACCCTTTGTTTGATGAGGGTTATTTATATGGAAGTAGGTTAGCAGAAAGTAATGTACAGGTTGAAGTAAAGGTTTATAAAGGATTAATGCATGGATTCTTGACAATGGGAGGAGCAATAAAGGAAGTAAAAGACGTAATAAACTTTATCAATAAAAAAATAAATTATCATTTATAAATTAATTTATACATAAAGCTTGATAGCTTATTAATTTCTTTATGTGCGATACTATTTTTTGCACTGTTACCAACCCAATCTTTTTTCTCAGCAGCTTTTTGAAAATCAGATCTTAGAGATATTTGAGGTGCTAATATCCATTGAGAGGGTAGCACTTCACTAATTTTATCCCTTGGTAATATTTTTTGAGGATGTATTCTTGAAGGGACAATAATTCCTTTAGTTTGCTTATTATCCTTAGAGGCGGCAATAACTCTTTCAATAAGAGGAAAGGAAGCTTCCCATTCAAGAGAGCTTAAACCTACAGGTATAATAACATAACTTACTTGATGAATTAGTTCGCTAAAAACTCCTAGCTCGATAGGAGGTAAATCAGCTATTATTAAATCATGTTCTAGAGATATATTAGACAAAGTAGCACCCCAAGTTTGTAGGGCATGATGTTTATTGTTAGGAGCGTTTGGTAAGACAAGTCTTTTTAGTTTCAATCTTTGTATTGAAGATTCTTCCACCCATAACGAAGATGATCCTATTGGGTCAGCATCTATTAAAACGCACTTTAACTTATAATTTATAGAAAGAGCGGCAGCTAAATTTACCGCAACAGTTGTTTTACCAACTCCACCTTTTCTGTTAGTAACTGCTAATATATTTCTCATTATTAAATCAAATTATTATTTAAAATTATATTAAAGAATATTATAGCTATAATAAACATAATAGTGAGCCTTTTTAAACCTCTTAATAAAGTAGGAAAAATTAATTTTAAAACAATAACTATAGCAATACTAAAAATTATTTTTATAAAAATGTTTTGCTCCTTTAATTAATATTTATTTTCCAACTGCAAAACCTTCCCTCCTAGGGTCAGCTATTCCATACCAATATTTTTCTTTTTTCCATATTATATTTAAACCACTTGTCATATTTGTATATTTAATCGTATGATTTTTGTTCTTTAAATATCTCTCTAATTCAAAATCAATATTGTTATTCTCTAGTTCAGTAAATTTATTTTTAGAACAGTAGTGAGGAGATATTACAGCTGATAGTGGGTCAGCATCAAGGAATAATATTTCATAAGCAACTTTTGAAACATAGCAGATAATTTTACTACCTCCAGGTGAACCTAATATTCCTATAAGTTCATTATCAGAAAATACAAATGAAGGCGACATACTTGACCTAGGCTTTTTATTAGGTTGAACACGATTCGCTACTAGTTGACCTTTCAAATCTTTATCAGCAAAAGAGAAGTCCGTTAACTGATTGTTTAAAAAAAATCCACCTACTGTTATTCCTGACCCAAATGCAAATTCTATACTACTAGTTAATGCAACGGCATTTCCTTTTTTATCGACTATACTGATATGAGTAGTCGATTTTTTTTCAAAATTAATTCCAGATGAAATATTTTTGCTTTGTAAATTTACTATATTTCCTGGCTTAAAATCTGGTATAGACTTGTTTTTATTTATAAGATTAGACCTTAATTTTATATACTTTTTTGAAATCAATTTATTTACAGGGACTTTAAAAAAACTTGGATCAGTTACATAAAAACCTCTGTCTTTGTATGCTAACCTAGAGGCTTCAACAAATAAATGTTTCGATAAAAAAGGATCACTTTTTTTTATTAAACTTTTTTTATTATTCAACATAGCTAAAATTTGTATTAAACCTATTCCGCCAGAAGTTGGAGGAGGAAAACCACATACTCTATAATTATTAATCTTTTTGCAAAGAGGATCTCTTTTTATCGTTTTCCATTTTTTTAAATCATCTATTGGCAAATTATTATTGAGTTTTTTTGAAATACTCTCAGCTATGAGACCTTTATTTATTGAATATGGATCTTCAGACAAAACAAGCAATGATTTTTTCAAGTCTAAATTTTTTATTAAACTACCTTTTTTTATTACCTCATTATCATCAAAATAAATATTTTTAACATAATCATCATTTTTAATATGAGGAGCCCAATTCAATAGTTTGTTTAATCTTCCTCCCATTTTAAAGCCATCAGAATATTTTAATGCAGAGGCAAATAGATCTTGCCATTTTAACATACCAAATTCACTATGGGCATCAGCTAACATAGTGTACAATCCGGGAACTCCAACTGAAAAAGGTTTTTTTACAGCCTCAATAAATTTCATTTTTTTATTATCAATTAAATACATATTACTTTTTACTAGGGAGCTTGAAGTTTCTCTACCATCATAAGCATAGATTTTTTTATTTGCTTTGTTAAAAAAAAGTAAAAACCCTCCACCTCCTAATCCTGATGATTGAGGTTCGACAACAGATAATACATTTTGTGCAGCAATTGCAGCGTCTAGAGCATTACCACCATCTAGAAGTATATTTTTAGCAGCTAAAGAGGCTCTTTTATCTGCGGTTACTATCATAAAGTCTTCAGATAAAGATTGTTGAGATTTTTTTATTCCTGAAGAAGGTTCAGGGTTACTTTTATCAAATTGTTTTGACATTATTGTTGGCATGTAAATGATTTGTGCTAGTAATATAAATTTGATAAAATTTAAAATAATAATTTTGATAATACTCTCCTTAAATAGGAATATACATTGTGCCAACTATTATTGCTAGAAGTTTACACAGCTTAAAAAAAAATCTAAATAGGGTAAAAAAAAACAAAAAAATTGGTCTTATTCCAACAATGGGTAGTCTTCATGACGGACATTTAGCATTAATTAAAAAATCAAAAAAGTTAAAATTTTTTACAGTAGTTACTATTTTTGTAAACCCACTTCAATTTAACAATAAGAATGACCTAAAAAAATACCCTGTACAGGAAAAAAAAGATCTAAATATTTTGAAAAAAATTAATGTTGATTTAGTTTTTATACCTAAAACACAACAAATTTATCCCTTTGGTTATAGCACTTATATAAAAGAAATTAATCATAGTAATATTTTATGTGGAGAGTACAGAGCGAATCACTTTTCTGGAGTTCTAACAGTTGTCTGTAAATTATTTATATTAATTCAACCAGATAGCGCTTTTTTTGGAGAAAAAGATTTTCAACAATTATTTCTTATTAAAAAAATGGTTAAAGATTTAAATCTAGAAGTAAAAATAATAAGTGTCTCCACAGTAAGAGATAGTAATGGTCTTGCATTATCTTCTAGAAATAAACTACTTGATTCTAAAAGTCTAAAACTTGCTGGTGCAATTTATAAAATCTTAAAAAAATCTAAAGTTAAAAATTTTAAAAATACGAAAGCGTTAGTTCTTTATTTAAAAAAACAGCTAATAAATAATGGTATTGTAGATATAGAATATATAGAAATAAGACAATCAAAAAATCTAGAAAAAGTTAACATTTTAAATAAAGGCCATCAGCCAAGAGTTTTTATTGCTGCTTACTTAAAAGGAGTGAGACTAATTGATAATTATAAAATTAATTAGTCAATCAGCATAAAGTCTTACTTCTGTATTCTCTACGCTTGCTACTGATAAGGAATTCACAGAAATCCTGTCCACAGGCATGCCCATAGAAACCATAGAATTGATTAATTTACCTACATCATTTCTTACGTTAGCTGCTCTTTCAGCTTGTTCACTTGGATTCCCAGCAGAAGAGCTTACAGCTACTAAAGTAAATTTCGATTTTGGTGCCTTATCTAAAGTTGCACTGATTGCTCCAAAAAGATTCTGTTCAAAATTTTCTTGCTCATTTATTCTAAAAACTGCAATAGGATTTGGAGAAACATTATTATCTGTCCTTCTTCCTTCATTATCAGGCTCATCATTAACAGCTGGGAGCGAATTCAGAGTACCTAAACCTAATCCAAAAGATTCTCCTACTGATATAGCATTCGCTAATTGTGTCAATCTTCTTCTTTCTGCAGCTAAAAATATATCTCTTCTTCTTACAGTTTCATTTAATTCCTCTAATGTTCTTGAAACATCTACACCTCTTCTTTGAAGAGAGTCCTGAAATAATGATAAATTTCTATGATCTTCGTCTACAGCTCCTCTTAATTTTTTTGCTGATCTTGCTTGTTCAAGTAAATAAGAAACTCTTGTAGAGTAAAGTGCTATTTTATTTCCCACATCTACTAAATCTTGACCTTGTGCACCTACTTCAGAAAGAACTGTTTGTGCTTGTTCATATTGACTTAATAGAATTGGATTGCCAGGGGTAGTACCTATTTGTAACCTTGCCGCAATTGCTGCAACTATAGAATGATAATTTTCAGCACTTTTAATCCCATTAAACTTTAATTCATCAAAATTATCTTCTCCTTGTTTTATATCAGCATCTAATTTACTAAATTCTCCTTGCATTTCTAAAACTCTTTGTCCTACATAAGTAAATACTGGAGGAATCTTTCCATTATTAATAGATACGGCTGTATCTTCCTCAAGATTGTTAACTTCATTTTGAGTGAGAAGATTGTCTAAATTATCTTCACTGGAATTAATATCGCCATCATCATTACTTATAATATCTAAATCAGTAAACTCATCAGTGTCATTAGTATCATCAATTTCTGTTAAAGTAATTTCCTCTGTATCTTCTGGATCGAAAGATTCGTCAGGAATTTCTCTAATTACGATTTCTTCCTCTGCTTCAGAACCGGAGGGCCAAAGGTCTGTCAAATCACTATAAGAACAACCAACAAAAACACTTATTATTAAATACGCTAAGAAAAATTTAATATAATTTTTAATCATGACTTTAATCCTTAAAATAAATTTATAATACTTAATCATATCAATAAATCAACACTTAGAGGTGATTGTTGTTACTCATATTAAATATGTTGCATAAATACAACATTTAAAAAATTTAGTTTTTCTGGTATTTCTTATAAATGTAATAAAAATTTTAAGCCCCTGTAGGCTAACTGGATAAACCACATGACTACGGATCATGATTTAGGGGTTCGAATCCTCTCGGGGGCGCCATTAATTAAAAAT
>MDTB01060946.1_pt1 | contig 16868 bp, 17 predicted proteins | sample 811161 | NCBI WGS metagenome assembly MDTB01 (sample SAMN05326650, study PRJNA326480) | marine metagenome | isolation source: seawater | place: Mediterranean Sea | collected 2009
CGCCACCTGCTTGCTAGCGCAAGCCACCGAACGGCTCTATGCAAATCGCAATGGAGAAACACTTAGCGATACCATCATGAAATTCGATTTCGATAAGCAAGAAGTCCTTTTCGAAGAGAATGGTCGGATTCCTCTGGAAGTTTTTAGCGAGACAGATCAAGCCTACATTCTTCAATGGAATCAGCAGAATGGATTTGCCTCTACCATGCGCTTTAAAATCGAAATTGATCGCGAACGTTGGGCACGCATGAAACAAGAGCAAAATCGAACCCCCACCTATATTGAAGCCGCACGGATGCCTCATTTTAATACATTGATGCACCAAACCACCTTGCTCGAAAGCTATGAAGAATATAGTGCCATCTCGCTCGAAGCACTCGGCTTTTCGTTGCAAATGCGCAACCAAAATTTTTTCCCGCTTGAGAACATTCGCGTCGAAAGTAAAATCATCTACGAAGAGCAGGGTTATCTCACGTCCGATAGTATGTATGCGAGTACTCAAGACACTTTCGATGAACTTCAAACCAAACAACGCATACGAAAACGCTCCGAAGAAGTCGCTATTTTAGTGCCGCTCGAAGAAATTCAGCTCCACTCAGCCGTAGCTATTCTAAGCGAACATAAACTCGATCGATCCACTCTTGAAAGTTCATCAGAAGAAGATGAGGACGAGAGTTCGATTGACGGATTAGGCGATTGGCCCGACCACAACCGAGATCGAGAAGATGCCCTTGTTGGCGTCTGGTTTCGAATCGGTATTCCGAGCCCGAACGGTGATTATTACTGGCGTCATATCAGCATCCCCGATGATTTTCATGAAACACATATCTGGGATGAGCTTTAATCTTTCGTAAGCTGCATTCCAAAAATCGAATTATAAACCACGACTAAATTCGAAAACACCATTCCAACGGCGCAATACTTAGGTGATAACCATCCGGAAGCTGCCAACAAAACCCCAATCGAATTATATAAAAACGCCCATCCATAATTGAGGCGAATTTTTTTACGAACCCGTTGTTGCATGCGTGGAATAGCTGTTAACGAATCAATGCCTGGCTGTAAAAAAACTCCATCTGCACTCATCTTAGCAGGCACTTGTCCGGAATAAACCGCAATGCCAATATCTGCCGTTGCAAGTGCTTGCGCATCATTAATACCATCCCCAACCATCAGCACCGTCTCTCCCTGTTCCTGTAGGCGCTCGATTCCGTGCTGTTTATCTTCACTGCTCATCGCCCCATACGCATCATCAATCTCTAACTCGCGTGAAAGATGATCAACCACCTCTTGGCGGTCTCCCGAAAAGATAGAGGGTCGAATTGCTAACTGTTTAACCTGCTCGATTAATCCCCGACTCTCCGCACGAACCGGATCCTGCAAGGCAACGATCAGATAGCACCGCTCCGCTTCTCCAAAAAATACCAACGTAGCATCTTTTAGCTCGGGTGGAATGGAAACGCTTGGATAGGAGGATGCATTCCCCGCTCGATAAAGCACTCCATCAATTTCAGCCGATACTTCCGTTCGTTTTAGCAAACGTTCATCAATAGAACGTGGTCGACCCAATCCAACACACGCCCGTGCGACGGGATGTTCCAAACCGTTTTCAAGCGAAGCAAGTAGATCAAGCCACTTCGAATTCTCTTCTACCAGCCAATGAATCGTTGAAACTTCGGGAACTCCTTTGGTTAGTGTTCCCGTTTTATCAAAAATAACTCGATTTGGTTTAAGAGATAAAACCGATCCGTTAAAGCACTGGATTCCCCATCTTCGCACTTGCTCTAATGCCGTCGTTAATACCAATGGTTCAGCAATTCCGAATGCACATGGACAAGCAACAATCAAAACACTCAGTAAACGTGAAAAACCCTCACTACCCGAGCCTGATGATAGCTGTACAAAAAAGACCGTGAGTCCAATGACGCCTACCACAGGAACAAAAACCTGACTGATTCGATCACCGAGTGTCAGTTGCTCTCGCTTCGTATTAAATGCTTCGATCGTACTCTCCACCATTCGTTCAAGTAAATTCGATCGTCCAGTCGGAGGAACCATTAAAGTGATCTGCTCTGAGAGCAGACGTGCACCGGCTCCAATTAAGCTTCCTGGCTCCATCCAAACGCCTGCTGACTCACCGGTAATTAAACTAAAATCAAATTCGCCCCCGTTCGAAGCGATCCCATCACTCGGAACCAACTCATCCCGTCGCACTTCGTATGCTTGTCCAGGTTCCAATTGATCCACGGCACAAAATTGCATCTCATCAATCCGAGCTTTCTTCGGCAGCTGCAGGGAGAGCGAACTCACCCGTTGATGCAGTTTCCGATAAAACGAACCAGTAATTAAGTTGCCCGTTTCAATCAGCATCAACAGCAGGGTAACCACATCAAAATAAAGCCGCTCGAAGGCACCCGTCGAAACGGCAATCATCGAATAAATCCATGCGGCTGTTGTGGAGACCACCACCAAACTTTCCATTCGAAAAGCACCCGACCGAAGTTGACGAAAACCCGTTCTCATCGTAGCGCGCGCCGCATATAATGGCACCCATGTGCCAAAAATAACAAGCAACAGCGAACAGATCCACTGCATCGTAAGCGGCACAGACCAACTCTCCGCGGAATAGACTACAAACGAAATCATCATCGTGTTAAGAGCAAAAAACCAACCCGCTCCAAATCTGAAATAATCGACTCCGCCCCGCACTTCGCCGCTATCGTATGTTCGATAGCCCAAACGATCGACCGTCGCTTCAATCTCTTCGCGGCCCAACTGCATCGGATCAAATTGCAGCTCACATGTCTCTGCGATGAAGTTGACGTTTACTCCGCCAACTCCTTCCATTTTGGTTAAGCGATTGTGTACCAACCAAGCGCACGCCGGACAAACCATGCCATCAATAATCAACGACAATGACTCCCCATTTTCTAACTCGGTTTCATAAGATTCAACCTCTTCGCCTCCGGGGAAGACCCCCTCTAGCAACTGAGCCACACGTTCATCTTTTGCGGCTCCTTCCAAGTTGAGTTGTTCAATAATCGTATGAACTGCTGCACACCCTGGACAACAGAACTGCGTTTCCCCGCTTGGCACCGGTCGTCCACATACTATACACCCACTACTCATTTTTATTTCGGAGTCAGTCGTTGAATAAATAGGAATAAATAGAGTAGCCCGATCGCGAGGCACAACCACGGAAAGATGGCTTCCATTCGTTCACTCCACTTGCGTCCCATTAAGCGTCCAACAGAGATCCCGAGCTGCATGAAAAAAGTCTGGGTAATCGCAAATGCAAACATAAAACAGAGACCAGACAACCAACTGCCAGTGCCCACAGCCAGCGCAAATGCAGCGTAAAGCATGCCACAAGGAATGAGAGTCGTGCAGACGCCCCCGACCGCCAAGCGTCTAAGTCCTCCACTTAACCAGCGCGCCAACCACCCACTACTCGCTACCTTAATACCGCCTCGTCGTAAACTGTATATCCCAATCCATAACATGGTAACGCCGGGAAAGAGCAAGGCCAGTAACGCACCTCGAACTGGAAAAAGATCCAATTGACAACAGAAATTGGAAGGACCCAAATTAATGAACTCTCCAAACGCACCAAAAAATACCCCAGCCAATGAATAGCCCGTGATGCGACCTAGATTAAAGAGCGAAAGCGCTTTCAGGCTCTGGCTACGATGCAACGCACAAACAGAAACATGGAGCGGCCCACACATGCCAAAACAATGAGGAATCGCAACCCAACCTAACGCTAATCCAGCCAAGATGGAGGGTATCGGATCCATACACGCCTAGGCTTATCAAATATTGATGATTAAATAAGATATACAAATCAAAGTGACAATAACAATGGCTCCTATAACCATAGGACCGACTTCTGTATTCCCTTGTTTAATTTGATCTGTTTCTTCTAGTTCGTACTTACTTTCATTACTCATGATATTATTTCTCGTAGTCGTTTAATTTCTTGCCATTCCGTATGCGCCAATCCTTGTTACGACCTAAGGTTTGAATGTAAGCGGTTAAATCTTTAATCTCATCATCACTTAAGAAAGCGTATGAAGGCATTAGAGAAGCCGCTTGGTATTTGCCATTCGGCGATTCATATTGCTCTCCCATATTTCTAGGATTCTTAAAATGAGACCAGTGCCACTCGGAAGAATACTTTCCTCCCACTCGCGATAGATCAGGCCCCGTCCGCTTTGTTCCCAAAAAAGAGTACTCATCATTTGTGTATTCCCACGATTCTGAAACCGGTGCATGCACTAATTTCCACCCATATCGAATCTGATCTGAATCCAGATTTCTAATCTGCTGAGTATGGCAATAAACACAACCCTCTCTTTTGTAAATTTCTATACCTCGCAACTCCTGTTCGGTATACGAATGAACCAAATTCGTGCCAGCTGACCACATCTCTTCATTGACGAGTGGAGGTACGATTGTAGTTGTTACAGCTCCAATAGAAAAAAGTAAAAAAGCAAACAACCCGAGTAAGAATAAGTTTTTTTCAACAGAAATCTTCATTATGTCACCTCTTCTGTAATTTCTTGATTCTTGTAACTCTTTCCAATCAACGTCATCAACACATTGTGAACGAACTGAAAATAAGCATAGACAATGAACGCACCCGATATCGCTCGGATGATGTGCCACGACTTCGTGGACATTAATGTTTGTACAAATGTATTTTCAGGATTGAGCCACATATTTCCTTGAATCACGCCAGAGATAAACAACGAAGTAAAGAAGGGGACCGATGCAATTAGCATAATCCAAAACGTCTGATCCGCTAACTTGGGATTAAACAACGGACGATTAGCAATTTTAGGAACCACATAATACACCCCCGCTAGAGCAAAAAATGAGAACCCTCCGAAAAGCGCCATATGAGCATGGCCGACGACCCAATCGTTCTTACTAATAATCACATTCAATGCGGGAATAGCCTGCATAGGCCCCTGGATACACGTTAATAAGTAATAAATAGTTCCGCCCATCAAAAACTTTGGAACCGGGCCCGCAAATCGATTCTCTTTAGGTGCAGTCGCAAAGGTCCCCAAAAAGTTGGTTATCACAGCAATAACAGGAATCAACAAACTAAATGAAAATACACTGGCAACAGTCTCAAGCCAATCCGGGCTAGGTCCAGCCATCATGTGGTGAGCACCAGTCCAAACATAGACAAATGAAATCACCCAAAAACCAATCATGCTCAACTTGTGCGAATAAATGGGTGTATTTAACTGTTTTGGAATCAGATAGTAAGCGGCAGAGACACCGATTGGTGTAAAAATCAAACCCACAATATTATGTACAAAGAACCAATTCAAGTTTGCTTGATTCACTCCATTCACCATTTGCGTGAAAAGGTGCCCCGTTACCATCACAAAAGAGGTCCAGATCACCGCACCAAGCGCATACCATACACTGACGTATAGATATTTAACTTTTCGTTTTACGATGGTGCCTATGATGTTAATACCAAATAATAGCCAACTCACAATCAGCATATAATCGTAAGGCGAACCAATTTCGCCATATTCAATATTCTTTACGTTGCCAAGTAGGATGCCGATTAAACCGCCAATTATAGAAACAAAATATAAGACACCTGTAATCACACCCAGTAACTCTGAGAATAACTTGGTGTGTAAAATACGCGGCATGATATAGAGCAAAATACCCATCCCTGCAGGTAGCAACCATCCATAAAGGATTGAGGTAGTATGCCACATTCGCATTCGAGGCGCCGATAAATATTCAATATTACCGATGTTCGGATAAATATATTTTAAAGCCACAAAAAGACCAAAAGTAAGTGCAAATCCCATGAATACAACCGCGGTTGTAATCATCATTTTTGCTGCCGTGTCCTGTTTCATTCAGAATCTTCCTTTATATTGTCTCGTATGAACGAGATTAAATTTAAGATCGTTTGATCGCTTAGATGATCATGGGCAGGCATTGGACCACCAGCAACCCCCAATAGAATCGATTTATAGAGTCGCTCATCTGTGATATGGGCTTGATTCAAGAAGTGTCGGTTAATTAAATTTCTTGGAATCGCATGACCCAATGCTTTTGCATTGGGTCCTTTTCCGTTTGCCAATCTTCCATGACAGGAAACACAGTATTTATTAAATGCCGCATATCCATCGATTGGATTACCGGCAACTAAAGACTTAATCTCCTTATCTGTCTTATTTAAAAAGAGTCGATCATCAGGATCACCAATCGATGGCATCGTTGTCTCAATCCGAGAATAGGCTTGGACCGGTGCTTTTTCTACGATTTTCATCTCGATAAACTCAACGAGCTGCTCAATTTCATTCGTTGATAACACCCCTTTCCATGGAGGCATCGCAGAACCAGCTACCCCGTTTAGCAACGAGTTCTTAAACCGATCTTTATAGGCAATAACAAATTGGTATTTCGTGAAATTTCGCGGATATGGCTCGAGCAGTTCAGCTACGTCACCATTTCCATCCATATCTTCACCATGACACGATAAGCAATATGTATTATAGATCGCTTGTGACTGATCGAATTCCTGCTGCGATAAATTCGCAACACTGTTTAACGATACTGTTAATGTTAGAACACATAATAAATATTTCACTACATACTCTCCATAGCATTACTGTCTAATTTATAATCAAAAGTAGATAAATAGAGAACCAAACTATCAAGTTCAGCATCATTATATTGCCGGAATGATGGCATAATCGAATCTGGTGCATGCATACGAGAATTTACAATGTGATCTCTCACATATTCAGTTCCGCGGTTGCGGATCGACCAAGTGAGTTCGGGTCCAATGTGTCCACCGGCAATATCTCCATCACTATTTCTCCACGCATGACAATTAATGCACCCACCACGAGAAGTTGAGCCCATATAGGAAACCCCAGCAAATAAAGCACGTCCCGCATCCACACTGGGCTGCGTAATACGGTTCTCGATTGATTTGGGCTTCTGATATCCCAAGGGCGCATATTTTTCGGTCCGAATTTTTTTCACCTGTTGTGCCTTCAAATACGTCGTTAACGCCGATACCGTTTCATCATCATAGACCCAATCAAATTTTGGCATTTTCGAATTTTCATCATTTGCTGTGGGATATTGAATCGATTCATAGAGATAATCATACCCAAATTTGCCCCCACTATTCGTTAGATTAGGAGCCTGCTTCGCATTAGAAACCCCCTCAATCGCATGACAACCCCAACAAGCTTTCTCTAGATAGAGCTCACGTCCTTTCTCAAAATGAGCGGCACCGGCAAGCGTTCCCCCTTCTTGAGCATGACATCGAAAACAATTTGCTTGGGCAGATTTGCCGGTCAGCAAAGTTAGAGAAGAAGGCCATCCATGTAGTTCTCCATGTGCGTCATGTAAATCAAGTGCTCGGCTATTTCCATCGTGGCATATCGCACAACCCATTTTATTAAAATCATGCGGATCTTTATCTACACCGGGAACAATCGGAGGGTGAAAAGCCAACGGACCTTCAAAACCCATCGCTTCGGGATTTGACGCACCAATGTGACATGACTGACACCGATCCACCATCGTGATACCTTCAGTTTCAAGATTCACCTGCTTCACTTCGATTTCATACTCATCTTCACCGATAGCTTCATAATACGCATGCTGCCAATCCCTATAAGTAGCATCTTCCACCATGATAATATCAGCCGATTTCAATACAGATAGAGCAGTAACAATGAAACCAATAACCACTAACCCAAGTAAAATTTGATAATCTTTAAACATTTAATGTCCCCCGCCCGTAACAGGAATCCACGGATAAACTATTTCCCAATTAGCCCCTCTAAAATAAACCCCGATAACGATAAGAACGGCCATGAATACATACATGCCAATAAATAGTGCGTTTTCTAACGTTCTCTCTTTAGCAAACCAAACACCTGGGATGTTTTTACGATAGGTCTTGGTGAACGTCTCAAAAAACATCTCGATATAGGGTAAAACCATAACCCCACCTGCCAAAATACCGGGGATAACGATACCGCCAATAAATCCATCATAGCTGGTTAACTCTTGAAGCCCCAAGAAATACCAAGGTGCTTTAGCCGGATTTGTTGGATTAGCCGGATCTGCCGGAGGCTCAAGCGGCGCGTCGAAATAGACCGATATCAAGCTCAAAAAAGCCAAAACACCTGCCAACACAATCAACTCTCGAATGATCAATTTAGGCCAAGCAAACATCATCTGGTCCACTTCTTCGTTCACTTTAGGCTCATTCCCTTTAACGAGCTCAACGAGCTTGTAGCTTCGAGTGGATTTGAAAATAGAATTATTCTTAACTTCACCAAAATCCGCATCGGAAATCTGTTTTTCATCACTGGTATCTGCTGGTCTTGCTAACCCACCATCTTTTCTAATTCTCCAGAAATGCCACGCAATCAAAGACCCCATAATCGTAGGCAACACAGCAACGTGTAATACATAAAAACGAAGCAAGGCCTCTCCACTCACATCGGTATCCCCTAACAAGATGCCTCGAATAATATCTCCACCCGGTGCCAATCTTGCGATTTCTGTTCCCACCTTCACGCCCCAGAATGCCAACTGATCCCAAGGGAGAAGGTAACCAGTATAGGAGAGGAATACGGTTAAAAGACCTAGAATACAACCGATCACCCAATTGAATTCACGACCACCACGATGGGCTCCCGTTAGATACACTCTTAACATATGCAATGCCACGAAAGCCACCATGCCATGCGCTGCCCAACGGTGCATATTTCGCATAAAATCACCCCAGAAGATATTACTTCTCAGATTCAACATGCGGCTATATGCATCGGGAAATCCATCCGGTCCAATCGCGGCTGAGGGCGAATAATGAAACATTAAAATGATTCCTGTTACCGCCAGCACAAAAAACATGTAGGTCGTTATCAGACCCAATCCCAACGTTGTTTTAAATTTAACAGATCGTTTGTGAATTTTTACAGGCTGAATGTGTAACAAGACATTACTAAACATAATTTTAGATTTAGTAAGACCTGTATTATCAAATCCATGACGGATAATAGAGGTGTACAATAGATTAACGAAATGCCTGTTTTTTGACTTCAGGTTTTCAATTAGATTTGTAATTTCTTCCATTACAACCAACTCCTAAGCAAATTTGAAATATGAATATTCGGGAACATCTATTCCCGTGTTAACTTCTAACTGATCCCCGGGAACTTTTTTCACTTCCTTCCACGGCAACGTCTTCGGAGCTGGACCTCCAACCACGTTTCCATCGCCGTCATATTGAGAACCATGACACGGACACAAAAATCCTGTTTCTATCCGACTCACCGTACACCCTAAGTGCGTGCAAACTAATGAAATCGCAGCTATTTCCGTCTCCGAATGCCGTCTAACGATCGTCTTCATTTCTTCAAATAAAAGTTCATCACCAATTTCAGGCAGATCATCAATTGGAATCAAAAATTTTGCCGGTGCACCATATGTCACCGTTGGAAACATATATTTAAACAATGCTCCACCGCCAACAGCACCCCCCAATCCCATCAAAGCCACAGCAGAACCAGCTGCTATAAATTCTCTTCGACTTTTTACCGTTTCAATCAGTTCATTTAATTGCACATTTTCAGTGATATTTTTTTTCATTACTCGCTCTCCTCATGAAAAATAACATATTTAGCTGCTTCACTGTTTTCAAATTGCCCATCCGATAACGCCCAAACAAACAACCCGAAAAAACAAACGCCGAGTAACAATGATGATATCATTAAGATAATAGTAAGCCCTAACATCCGATCTCCTTATGCAAAGCAATCTTCAAATTCATTCACCGACATCTTACACGCACCGGTCGGGCACTTCTGGGCACACATACCACAACGAATACACTTCAACGGATCAAACAGCATGACCGACCCCTGTTCTTGGGCCACCGCCATATCTCCAAACTCCATTTCAGCTAACACTTTCAAATCTTCGCCGCCCTCCACTCGATCCACGCTCTTCATGGACAAACAATAAGAAGGACAGACATCCACACAACCACCACAAAGAATACAAATATCCGCCTCAAACGTAGGATGAATATGACATTCCAAACAACGACTCGCCTGCTCTTTCGCTTCCGCCTCAGCATATTCTAACGTCGTGTTAAATTCCGGATCTTTGGCAGGATCTACCGGCAACTCTTCACGCTCTTCACGCTCTTCATCCACATACCCAGAGGTACGTCCATATTCAGGCAGATCCTTAAACGTGATCTTACGCTGTAGTTTAAGCGGTTTCGTTTCGGTGAGATATGCATGAATGCCCCGTGCCGCCTGACTACCAGAAGCGACCGCATCAATAAACAACTTCGGTCCATGCGCAATATCACCCCCAACAAAAATATTCGACTTGCTCGTCTGAAGGGTCTCTTCATTTACCACATTGACCCACCCCTGAGGGGTCATTTCAATCCCCGCCTCTTCCAAGAAACTAATATCAGAAGCCTGACCCACCGCCATAAAGACCATATCCCCTTCAATCAAACGTGACTCACCCTCCAAGACCGGCGAAAAGCGACCCTCATCATCAAATACACGAGCCACCTGCTTCACTTTCAGCCCCTTGATCTTACCATTTTCGACCACAATTTCTTCCGGTCCCCAGCCATCATTAGAGACCACACCCTCTCGGCGGCCCCCATCACGCTCATCTTTCGATCCAGGCATTTCTCCCAGATGTTCACGCTCAAGACAGGCTAGATTCACTTCCGGCGAGCCACTTCTCAAAGCAGACCGAGCCACATCGAACGCCACATCACCGCCACCAATCACGATCACCCGCTTCGCAGAGAGATCCCAACGATCACGCATATTAAAATCAAATAAGAAATCAAGACCCTTGTGCACATCCGGATGATCATAGTTCCCAATCGGGATCGAACGGCCTTGAGCCAAACCAACCCCAATAAAGAGTGCCTCATGCGCCTCCTCCAGCTCTTCCATCGTGATATCTTTGCCCACATCAACGCCATTTTTAACTTCAACGTGCTCAAACATTTCGATCGAAGCAAGTTCATTGGCCACCACTTTACGAGACAACCGATTAATCGGCACACCCTGCACCAACTGACCTCCCGATTTTTCCCAACGCTCATAGATGGTAACCGCATATCCTAAACGTGCCAAATCATGCGCACAGGTATAACCTGCGCAACCCCCACCTATCACCCCAACCGATTTTCCGTTGAGTTCTGGATTAACAGAGCCCGGTGCAATCGAATACGTCAACGGAGTAATAAGATCACCCGTCTCAGGACCTCGCTTGTCCGTTAAAAATCCTTTAATATTTCGGATCACAACCGCTTCATCGACATCCGAACGCCGGCACCCTTTCTCACAAGGTGCGCCGCACACTTTTCCACAGATGGATGCAAAAGGATTGGTCGCTCGTGAGATCGCATACGCGCGTTCATAATCACCGGCAACGGTTGCTAACAAATAGCCCCGCGCATCCGTATGAACAGGACACGCATTTCGACACGCAACCTCAGCCTCGTAATAATCCTGATCAGGCAACTCAACATTAATTTTTTCAGCCATTACAGCTCCTTTTTTCATGTGAGAATATTCACTTCTCAACACTCTGTTACCCCTCAATAACCAACGTTATTTTGCCTTGCCCCACCACAATTTCAACCCCTAATTGATATTTTTATACCGATATTTTAATATACATATAATTCCGCTAAATCCTCCTTAATAGGAAGTGAAAAAAAAATCGATTCTTCACTCGCCTAAAACAGCACAAAGGGCTAATTTTTACGAGGAATGCGCGTTAGCGCTAAATTAATTAAGACCGGTTTCGTTAGAAATTGGAGAAACATAAGAACAGAAATGTTCAGGAGAAATTAAGTAATGTCAGAACAATTAGAAACCGGTTCCGTAAAGTGGTTTAATGATGAAAAAGGGTTTGGTTTTATTGCCCGCGCTAACGGAGATGATGTATTCGTTCATTTTTCAGCGATTAATTCAGATGGTCGCCGTACGTTGATCGAAGGACAACAGGTATCATTTGAAGTAGTAAACGGTCAAAAAGGACCACAAGCTGGCAACGTATCTATCGTTGGTTAATCAGCCCTCAAACCTCATGATTCAAAGTTGAGGTTTTTATTTTACGCCCCTATCTCGTTTTATAATGCGATTGGGGCGTTTTTATTTGTACAGATCGCTGCATCTACCATACGATCTCCATCAAATATATACGTACCTGTGAAATATTTCTTTTCAATGAGATGGTCGAACCAAGTCGCATCATCTTCCCACATCCGTTCAAACGGCAACTCATCTAACGAACACCAAAAAGGGTCCGCCTCTTCTGTTTCGCCGAGTTGACCACTCCAGCCTTCTGCTCGAAAAACAGTACAATGAATCGATAAACCATCCACAAATTGAAAAAATAACTCCCCCGCAGGAGAAATAGTATGAGGCGTAATACACACCTCCTCCTCTGTTTCACGAATAGCGCATTCCAATAGCGATTCCCCGGCTTCTAATTTTCCACCCGGCCCGTTTATTTTTCCTTTGCCTAGTCCTCTTTTTTTATGAATCAGTAAAACTTCGTTATCACGAAATACAAACATAAGTGTAGCCGTAATATCTGCACTCCACGTAACCCAATTCACATCTGCAATGGTTTTAAACATGCTTGCCAACCCCTCAATCTTGAAAGAGAAAAGAATGCCTCTCATGGAGTAGATCGGCAAGCGAGGATCACAAAAGTTTACTTATGCCAGAGGCTTAAAGAGATGAAAATTCTGCCACCACAAACGTATGATCCGACGGCTTTTCGCACCGACGCGGCTGAACATCAATATAACAATCCGTGCACCGTTCAGCCAACGCATGCGTTGCTAATACATAATCAATCCGCCAACCCATATTTCGCTCAACTGCCTCTTTTACACGATAGTCAAAAAAAGAAAAAAGAGCCTCATCGGGATGGTGTTTCCTTAAGAGATCTTCAAATCCAAAAGCACACGCATCCAGAAAAGCCGTTCGCGCTCCCTTGTGATAACACGGATCATTGGCTTTTGTTTGTGGCTGTATCACATCAATCGGTTCCACCGCAATGTTCATATCCCCCATCCAAATAAGAGGCTGATCCGAAGAATAATATTCATCAAACAACGACCGCAACCGAGCATACCAATTCAATTTATACCGATACATCACATGATCAATGGCGCGACCTTGCGGGATGTATGTATTCACCACCTCCACCTCACCAAACCGAGCCCGAATCAACCGCGTCGCATCAACAGGCCCCCCATCATTGAACCCGAAATAAACATCCGCTGCTGGCTCCTTCGAAATAAAGGCCACCCCATTATATGATTTTTCACCGCGAAACGTGACATGGTACCCCAAATCAGCAAACGCCTGCTGAGGAAAATCTTCATCCTGAACTTTTGTCTCTTGAATACCCACCACATCAGGCTGATGCTCCGTTAACCAATCACACAAAATCGGCAAGCGACTTCGAATCGAATTTGCATTAAAGGTAGCCACTTTCATTCCATTACTCTCCCGTATTTACCAAACTCCATAGAAAATAAGCTCCTCTTCATCAAATTACAAGATTCGCACCCCACCTAGATTGACCACCTGAAAAGATTGATCAAATTTCCTGAATCAAGGATAAATCTCTTTTCACCGGATGGAACCATATTATGACTGAAGAAATCTCAACTCACTTTATTCACGAAAAAATAGAAGCCGACTTAGCTTCAAATAAAATAAAAACCATCATCACGCGTTTCCCCCCCGAACCCAATGGCTACCTCCATATCGGACATGCCAAAGCCATCCATCTTGATTTTGGCACCGCACTCAAATATAGCGGACGTTGCCATCTACGCTTCGACGACACCAATCCTGCTGCTGAAGACGAACACTATGTCCATGCCATCCAAGAAGATATCCGCTGGCTTGGATATGACTGGGGCGATCAGCTCTATTGGGCCTCCTCCTATTTTGATCAGATGGAAACCTATGCCCGACAACTAATCGAAAAAGGCAGTGCCTACATATGCAATCTATCTCAAGACGCGTTTAAATCCTATCGAGGCGCACCCACAGAGCCCGGACGCGAACCCCCCGGAAGAGCCCTATCCATCCAAGAGAACACAGCTCTTTTTGATCAAATGAAAAAAGGCGACCACGCCGAAGGCACCTATGTTCTACGCGCCCGGATCGACATGACATCCCCCAACCTGCATATGCGCGATCCTGCCATCTACCGCATCAAACACGCCGAGCATCATCATACCGGCGACACCTATCATATCTATCCCATGTATGACTTTGCTCACTGCATCGAAGATTCCATTGAAGGCATCACCCACTCCCTCTGCACCCTCGAGTTTGAAGTGCATCGACCCCTCTATGAATGGATTTTAGACGAACTGAATCTCTACCGACCCCAACAAATTGAATTTGCCCGCCTCAATATTACCTACATGGTAATGAGCAAAAGAAAACTTCTTCAACTCGTTGAGGAAAATCATGTCACCGGATGGGACGATCCCCGCCTCCCCACCCTCAGCGGCATGCGTCGCCGCGGATTTACCCCCACCGCCATTCGCAATCTATGCACACAAGTCGGCTGCACTAAATTTGAAAGCCTCACCGAAATTGAACGCCTAGAAGCCTGTGTACGAGACGACCTCAACGAAACTTCCGCCCGCGCCATGGCTGTCCTCGACCCCATTAAGCTCATCATCGAAAACTATCCAGAAAACCAAACAGAAGAACTTAAAATTGCCAATCATCCCCAAAATGAATCTTTCGGTACCCGCACCGTTCCCTTCACCCGTGAATGCTTCATCGAACGCGAAGATTATATGGACGACGCCCCCAATAAATTCAAACGATTCACCGTCGGACGAGAAGTTCGCTTGCGAGGCGCCTACTGCGTCACCTGCACCCGCGTTGAAAAAGACGCAGACGGAAAAGTTATTGCCCTCTATGGAACCTATGATCCTGAAACTCGAGGAGTGAACCCACCCGACGGACGAAAAGTACGCGGAACCATCCATTGGGTTTCAACCGCTCATGCCTGCGACGCTGAAATTCGCCTCTATGACCGCCTCTTCACCACAGAAAACCCACTGGCTGATAAAACCACCGAATATACTGAATTCTTAAACCCTGACTCGCTTCAAACCATTCAAGCCAAACTCGAGCCCAGCCTCGCAAAAGCCGCCCCCGCCGACCGATTCCAATTTGAACGCATCGGCTACTTTTGTGCCGACCTAGATCACACCTCAGAAAAAGCCATCTTCAACCGCACGCTCACACTCCGAGCCGCAAAAAAAGATTTAAACTAGGAGTTCACTCCGAATAGCCGCCGCTTTTTCCAAGCTCTCACACGCTTCGATCCACGCCAAGGCACACTCGAATGCGGTGCCCGGTCCTTGACTGGTAATCAGTTTTCCATCCACAACCACACGCTCATCAATCGGTTGAATGTCCTCTGGTAATTCCAGCTCAACGCCTGGATAGCAGGTAAATCGTTTTCCTTTTAATAGGTCCGCTTCATGAAGGGCCAAGGCAGCCGCACAAATCGAACCGACCCAACGACCTTCTCGCGAAAATTGCCTCAACGCGGCCTGAACACCAGCATGGGCACACAGTTGTTGAGTACCCGCTAACCCCCCCGGCAAAATAAGGGCCTCTTGCTGATCCATCTCAATCTCATCCCATATCTGATCTGCAATAAGCCGCACCCCTCTTGATGCTTCAACAACACCGGATTCGAGCGCTGCCATCGTCACTTGCCAGCCCGCCCGACGCAATACATCAATGAGAATAACGGCTTCCATCTCTTCACAACCAGATGCCAATGGAATTAAAACCTGCATACGAATCGCCTACCCGACCAATGGCATGAGTGAGTGTTCAATAGCTTCAAGTAAAACTGGGTCCACCGGCTCATTTAACTCGCCGGTAAGCACATCGGTCAAAGAAGCCCCGTCGCAAACAACCACCCCATTTACATTCGATATTGGTTCCTCTAATTGTGAACCGAGAAAACAGAGCACCGTCTGTATGGACACCCCAGCATGACCCTGCGCCTGAAGAAAGGCATCCAACTCAGCCGCTTCTCCCTTCACCTGTTGTAAAGGAGAGCGTTTAATCTCTTTTTCATCGACTTGAACTCGCCCATCTGAAAAGGCAACATGACCGCTCCAATTTTTCGTTTCAACAACAAAGATCCCAGAAGGACCGAGCAAAATATGATCAAAATTATACTGCCCATCAGGCATGCGAATTCCATTAAACACGGTAAAAGTGGCTGGAAGAAAAGCGAGCTCGCGAGCAACCCACTCTTCGCCCTTTGCCCCCTTTAAATAATTACCTAACCGCCGATCCCCCAACGCCAATAGAACCACACCAGCTACCGCTAATAAAATAAGCGCCCATCCCAATTGAGAGAGAGACAAAAAAGGAAAAGGGAGTGCCGCCCGGATCAGATAACCCAATAATAAGCAGATCACTAATAGAGGCCAAAATGCTTTCAGAATGCCCATTACCCGAGGGGCTTCTCCCGCGCTACCATATACACGCGCAAATCGGGATTTTACCGTCTCTGATTGAGCATCTATTTCCATCGTAACGGGTTAAACTCCTAAAACATCTCGCATACCATACAATCCAGCCGGACGCCCACACGCCCATGCGGCTGCCTGTAAAGCACCCAACGCAAACACGTCTCGGTCGGTGGCTCGATGAGCAAGTTCCACCATTTCTCCTTCGCCTGCAAATAGCACGGTATGGTCGCCCACAATGTCTCCGCCACGA
>MDTB01152143.1_pt1 | contig 16868 bp, 17 predicted proteins | sample 811161 | NCBI WGS metagenome assembly MDTB01 (sample SAMN05326650, study PRJNA326480) | marine metagenome | isolation source: seawater | place: Mediterranean Sea | collected 2009
TATGAAATAATTAAGATCACATAAATTACTCCATTTACTCTCAAATATAGGGCTTAAAACTTTCATAACTTCAGAATAAAAGAGAGTTTTTTTATAAGAATCAATTATTTTTTTTTTGTGATCTTCTTGCCAATTTTTACTATTATCAATCATTACATCTTTAATTAATGTATTCCTTTTTGTATATTTTATTGGGACCGTTATCCAATTCGACCCATGAGAAGTTTTAATTTTATTTCTATTTTGAAAACCTCTTCGCAAATATTGAACATCATCTAAAATAACAAATTTATCACTTAAAGCTGCCTTTATGAAAAAATTTACCCATGGAAAGTATTCTGGCTGGTGTATAAATAGTTTTGTCAATTTAACTTATTTTTAAAATCTTTTTTGAACAATCAATTAACGATTTAACTATATAATTTGCATCTTTAGGTTTAATCATCATGTGTAAAGGAAGATGAAAGTGTTTTGACATTAATTGCTCTGTATTTTTTAATTTTACAGTTTTAGTACCTGATAATTTTTTGTAAATTGGTTGTAAATGTAAAGGAGGATCATAGGCCCAATTAATATTAATCCCGTAATCACTATATAATTTTTTTTGTAATATCTTTCTGTTCAACTTAGGACTCGTGATAATTGTAACATGCTTCCAAATTGATAATTTCTGATTTTTGTACGAGTCTAAAATATTAAACCAAGGTATCTTCTTTAATGAATTGTTATAAATTTTTACAATTTTATTTCTGTGAGCATTAATAGCATCAATTTTAGAAAATTGATTAATTCCCAATAATGCACTGAATTCAGGCACTCTACATGTTCGCCAATCATGTTTATATAATTCCATATTTTTCTTGGTCCAATCCCTTCCCCTTTCTCTCAAAGATAAGGCCAATTCAAATAGTTTTTTATTGTTAGTTGTCAACATACCACCCTCGCCAGTAGTTATTGTTTTTGTTGAAAAAAAAGAAAAACATCCTGAGTCACCTATAGATCCTGCCTTTTTTTTAATATGTTCAGACCCAACAGCATGAGCGCAGTCTTCAATAAGTAGAATTTTTTTCTTTTTACAGAAATCCCTAATCTCAAAGATATTTTTTGGAAGATAGCCTCCAAAATAAACCATGATTACAGCTTTAGTTTTGTTGTTATATAATCTTTTAATTTCTTTTAAATTTAAACAAAAATTTTTTTGATCAATTTCAGCAAATACTACTTTTCCACCTTGTGAAGTTACACACATGCCATCAGCTATAAAAGATTGTACAGGAACAATTACCTCATCATTATTTTTTAAGTTTAGATATTTTATAGATATCTCTAGAGCACTAGTGCAACTATTCAGAAAAACTGCATATTTTGTTCCTATAAAATTGGCAAAATTTTTTTCAAATTCTTTTGTAAATGGACCAGTGCTAAGCCTGCCTTTTAGGATTTTTGTTACTCTTTTATTAATCCAATTAATATCGTTTTTTGCAAAATAAGGACTGGCAACTTGATATATCTTTTTTTTACGATTCATTTTGAATTTTATTTAACATAATTGAAATAGATTTATTAAGCGAATAAGGTTTAAATTTTAAATATTTTTTTGCTTTAGAAATATCCATAAAGGTATTGTAATTGAAATTTGGATTAAGTTTTTTCGTATATTTTATATTTGACTTTATTTTTAAATTCTTAAAAATTATATTTAAGATTTTTTTTGTCTTTTTAGGCTGTCCACTTCCTGCGTTAAAAATTATGTGATTAAAATTTTTTATATATTTAACAGATTTTATAATTATTGAAACAACATCATCAACTGATATTTGGTCTCTCACAAGATTTCCGTTTGCAAAGACTTCAAATTTTTCTTTCTTCAAAATTTTTCTTGTGGCAAATTCAATAAAACCAGGTAAATTTTGTTTATATCCAAATATTCCATCAAATCTTAAAATTATAATCTTAAATTTTCTATTTTTAGAATAAAACTTATACAAATTTTCAGCAAGAACTTTGCTCAAACCATAAGTATTAACAGGATTAAGATCATGGTTTTCTTTAATCGGTAATTTATCAGGTTTTCCATACACACTAAAACTTGAGCAAGCAATTATCTTGAGAAATTTTTTTTCTTCACAAATATTTAAAAGATTGCCAGTTCCAATTACATTGGCACTTATAAATTCCTGTAATTTATTTTCTTTTGAAAAGGGTTGTTTTGCAGCAGTATGAATGACTATATCAATCTTTTTAATATTAATAGTTTTTTTTTTCAAATCTCTATAATCTTTTAAATCTACTTTAATTTTTTTGACATTTTTAGGAAATTTATAATTTTTGCTGAATTTTTTATCAAAGCAATAAATAACTTTAGATTGTGCTGAAAGTTTTTCGATAAGACTTTTGCCTACAAAGCCTGCACCTCCAGTAACAATAAAACTTAATTTTTTTCTAGATTTTCCCATTTTATCGGCTCGTCTTTTCCAATATTTTCTTTAACCTTCATTCCAATAATTTCTTTAAAATGTTTTGGTGCAATTCCATCAGCTGGTCTTTTTATGCCAACATCATTTTCTTTAATTATAGTGCCTACATCGATATTTTTGTTTGCTGTTAATGACCTGCGAACCATTTTGATGCCTAACTTCTCAGATTCTGCTGGTACTTTTTTTCCATCACCTAAAGATCTCTCTATATTTCTAATGCTTTCAATCATTTTTTTAAATTCATAAGGTTCCAGGGAAGCACTATGATCTGGTCCTTCTTGTTTACAGTTCATTGTAATGTGTTTTTCTATTATTTCTGCTCCCAAAGAAACTGCTGCTATTGAAGCTTCGATGCCTTTTGAGTGGTCAGAGAATCCAACTGTATAATTAAATTCTTTTTTTAACGTATGGATTGCTCTAAGATTTAAATCGTCAAAATTAGCAGGATAATAACTTACGCAATGTAACAAACTTATTTCTTTAAAATTCATTTTCTCCACTGCTTCTACAGCCTCTTTTACTTCTTTAATATTTGATCTTCCTGTAGAAATAATCATTGGTATTTTTTTCTTTGCTACATAACTAATCAAAGGTAAATTTGTTATATCGCCAGAGGAAATCTTAATAATCTTAACTTTTAATTTTTCTAGTTCGTCTGCACTCCTCATATCAAAAGGTGTTGAAATAAGTTTAATGCCTTTTTTATCTGCAAATTCTTTCAAAATACTTAAATCTGGAAAAGATAAAGTTAAACTTTTTAACATCTCGTAAAGTGACTCCTTTTTTCTTGTATTCTTAATTTGATATGGTGATTTCAGTGCTTTTTTAGAAACTAATTCATCTGCTTTAAAGCTTTGAAATTTAACAAAGTCTGCCCCAACATCTTTGGCTGCTATTATAAGTTTTTTAGCCTCGTTTAAATCACCATTATGATTAACCCCTGCTTCAGCTATAATTGTAGTTTTATTCGTCATTTGAAAAATTTTATAATATTTATTTTTTTCTTAAAATAAATGTTACGTATGATGCTTTCTTAGGATTATAAAATTTAGGTTTTGTACTTAATGGTAGTAATATTTCATGAAATATTTCAACCCATTCTTTTTTAACGTTCAGTCTTTCTTTTGTTTGTAAATTGTTCGCCATCTTAATTAATAAGTGTGAAATAGGTCTTAATCCCGTATTCCAGAAATCAGTAATAATTTTATTTGGCCAGGCCCACCGGATATCCTCGATAATGAAACCTGAGTTTTTGATATAGTGAGACCAGTCAGATATATCACCCTTAATTCCTTTCATTTCTAAAGTTCTTTTTCTATCCAAAATATTAAAAGCTGATTTACTTAAAATTGGTTTTAATTCAAAAAGTGTTGATAGCATATTTTTTGTTGAAAATTCTAGTACACATAAACCATTCTTATCTAATATTCTATTTACATCCTTCAATAGTTTTTTTGGATTATTTGTCCAATACAAGGAGTTACTATGAATGAATTTAAATTCATTATCCTTAAATGGAAATGGTAAAATATTATTATCATGTAAAATTGCTTTTTTAAAAAAATTTAATTTTTTTGCTTTTGATAATAAACCATGCTTCCAATCAGTTCCGACATCTATTATTTTTTTTGGTTTTTTTTTAAAAATGGGTTTATAGTTTTTAGAATAACTGTCATATATATCTATAAATTTTTTGTGCGAAAATTTGTTGCTATGTGTATCGATATAGAAATCAAATTTTTCATCAAATTCTCCCCCGCAATGCAGGAAAATATAGCTACCATCGCCAGTGCTAATATCAATTGATTTACCTTTCCATTTAATATCAGACCAAGAATAACTTTGAAAATATTTTACTATTGCGTTTTCAGGTCTTAACCAATAAAAACTTAAAAAATTTTTTAATTTTTTATTATCTATTTTCATCCAGTGTAAACTTAAATTTTTTTACTTTTATATATGGCTTAAAGTTTTTATATTGAGTTGCTCTAATTATTTTTTTCATACGACTATAAGAACTTTTCTTATCAATTTTATATAATTTGTCCAAATCCTTTTTGGTGTAGATTTTTTTACTCCACTTAATTTTAGTTATATATTGTTTAATATTGGGTTTTTTATAACACAAGTTTACAATTTCTTTGGAAATATCAAAAAGCTCTTTGTGGGTTTTGTTAAGAATCTTATTTAAAGTTTCGTTTTTTCCAATTCTAAATCTTTTTACTTTTAGAATATGACCGGCATCAATTTTTGAATTTATTAAATGAGCTGTAACGCCGTAACTTTTTGTTTCATTTAAGACTGCAAAATTTACGCAACCAACACCTCTGTATTCGGGAGGACCCGGATGAAAATTTATAGCGCTATATTTTACTTTTTTCAGCAAATCTGTTTTTATTATGTACTTACTTCTAAATGAGAAAATGAAATCACCATTCCAATTTTTAATTTGATTTTTAAAAGATTCTTTTTTTTGATTCTCAGAGTATAAAACTTTTACATTTAAAAATTTTTTTTTAAGAAAATTTTTTAAATTTTCTGTATTAACATCATTTTTTCTTCCAAAAAGAAGAACGTGATATTTCATTTTATTTTAGAATAATTCTTTTTTGAATTTTAGGAATAACTCTTTATGATATGGGAAATTAACACCCGCACCGTCAGCATTAAAATTTATTAATTTTGATCCTTTAAAGTTTGCTATGGTTAACATCGGAACTTTAAAAGAATTTTTATGTTTTGCAATATTTTTTGGATTAAAATCTGTATGTTTTAATTCATCTATACAGTGCATATCGTAGAAGAAATGGCTGATCTTGTTTGCTTTCACTAATATATCTTCCTTCTTTACATCTTCAATAAACGCTACTTCACCGAGAAAAGCATCAGAAAGATTATTGTTTCTAGTTAATGCAAACTGATTTGGTAAATATTTTTTATCAACATCTAAATCTCTGTTACTTATTTCACATTCAAATCCGCCTAAATGCTTATTCATTGAGTATCTTTTTAAATTCTTTGTATCATAAATAAATTCAAATGACTCTATTTCGCCATTCACTTTGTTAGTATTCATAGGTCTGTAAAAGTCAGCTCCACTGAATGAGATCACTGTTCCATAATCTTGAGTTTCATTTTCAAGTTTAGATATGACATAATTAAAAAACTCTTTAGTTACATATTCTTGGTGATAGGGAAATATTATTCTTTTATAATTAGAAAACGTTTTTGAATTTACCTCAAAATCATTTATCAGATCGTATTCAATATTTAGCAGTTTTAAATTATTTATTGATTTTTCAATATGTTTATCATAATTGGGATAAAATATAAAATCTTTCACTTTATATATCGGTAAATCTTTAGATGACTTTAAAAAAACATGCTTTTTATCTCTTTCTCTATCAATATAATTATTTAAAACTTTATCTGTACCTATTTCTTTATCACTGTAAAAAATATTAGCAAAGTAATTATAAAAATTACTAGATGGTATAACTACTAGGTTTTCATTTTGTTGCGGTAATAATTCCTCCTTTGTATTAAAGAAAAATATAAATTCTCTTTCGTCTTGAAAATTTTTAATTTTTAAATCTCTTGATGAATTTTTAAATACTATGGAAAATAATTTATTAAGAATTTTTCTGAAAAATTTGTTTTTTTGTATACTTGGAGTATCGTCTTCATTATTATCTTGACTTATTTTTATTACACCCTTGTAATATAATTTTTTTCTTATTAAACTTTTATCATTGCAATCATTATTTTTGATAATTTCCTTAATATTAATTTTTCTTATTAATCCGCCTTGATTTCCAGTCCTGAATTTAAATTTTGAGCACTCAATTTCTTTTTCTGTAGTTTTTAAATTTACAAGCATATCAACTTTTGCAAATTTTACCCCCTTGATATTAAAATAAATATTATCATCTTTTTTCAAACCAAATGAAAAGCTATCAGAATGGATGTTGGCAATCATTGGTGTTTCAAAAATACTTGACAAATTATCTAAAAATAATTTCTTTGTTAAATACGATGCAACAACCAATATTAAAGCCACAACAGTTAGTATTTTTATAATTTTAAACTTCATTTTTTTAATTTCTTAAACTCAATTAGATTACTCAGTTTATATTGATAAAAATTATCATTAATAATTAATATCTTTTATTCAACACTTTTTAATTAAAATACAAATGTATTTAATGTCTTTTTCACTCAATTTAAAACTAGAAGGTAGGCAAATGGCCTTTTGAAATAAACTCACTGATTTCTCGATTCTGTAGGTTTGGTTTATTTTAAACATTTTTTGTAGATGGTTTGGATACCAAACTGGGCGAACTTGAATATTCTTTTTATTAAGCAGTCTCATTAATTTATTTTTTTTATTATTTTTTAATAGCAATATATTTATCCAACAATTATTGAATGAATAATTGGGGTTTTTCATCAACTCCACTCCTTTAACGTTTTTTAAATTTTTATTGTAAATTTGATTAATTTTTTTTTTCTTCATTAAAATTTTTTTCAATTTTTCTAATTGTGCAAGCCCAACAGCTGACTGTATGTTAGATAATCTAAAATTGAATCCTACATCATCATGTAAATAACTTTTTGAAGAGTTTTTAGCTTGAGTGGTATAATATTTTGCTTTTTTCATTAAATATTTATCGTTAGTTAATACCATCCCCCCTCCTCCAGACGTTATAATCTTATTTCCATTAAAGGAAACTGCTCCCATTTCTCCTATTGTACCCGTATGCTTATTTTTAAATTTACCTTTTAAATATCGTGTTCCCAAACTTTCAGCAGCATCTTCGACAATCTTAATATTTTTTTTTTTGCAGATAGTATAAAGTTTATCTATTGAAGCAGCATTTCCATACATATGAACGACAATTATCGCTTTTATTCTATTATTAGTTTTTTTATTAAAACAATAATTTTTTTTTTGGTATGTATTGTTTAAAATAAATTCAATTGTTTTATTCTCGTCTATATTAAAAAATTTATCCACATCCATAAATATTGGATTACCGCTATTATATTTAATTGCATTGATAGTAGCCACAAATGTAAGTGATGGAACAATCACTTCATCATTATTTTTTACCCCACATAATTTTAAAGAGATTTGTAATGCTGAAGTTCCATTAATACATGAAACTGCGTATTTTGATCCAGTATATTTTGCGATTTTCTTTTCAAAAAGGTCGACGTAATGACCTATTGATGAAACCATGCCAGATTCGATGCATTTTTTAAGGTATTTTAATTCATTTCCAATAAAAGATGGTTCCGATAAAGCTATCATGAAAAATTTAATTTAAAAAAATCTTTGTACCAATTATATGTAAGCAACACTCCCTCTTCAAGAGAAGTTTTTTTTTTGATAGAGACCAAGCTATTGGTTTTTTTCATATCAGGTTTTCTTCTTTTTGGCGACCCGACTGTATCTCTTAAAAATTTAATCTTGTTGTCTTTATTTAAAGTTTTGAGAATTAACTTAGCTAAATTCTTAATTTTAATTTCTCCGTTTTGATTTCCCACGTTATAAGTTTTGTTTAGAGTTTTTTTGTTAGTAGCTAATTTAAAAATAATCTTGATAGCATCATCTATAAAACAAAAAGTTCTTGTGTGATTTGGAGAGAATAAATTCAATTTATTGTTTTTTATAAAATGGGTTTTTTTTAGTAATTCTGGGATTACATGTGACATCCCCATTCTTGGTCCATAAATATTATGAGGTCTAAAAATCAAAAGTGGTAAGCCAGAGTGTCGACACATAGCCTCACCAAAAATTTTCGATAATAAATATGTATCTCTTGGATCTCCTAAATCCTTCATTGCTAAAATAACTTTTTCATCAACTGGATGTTTCACTAAATTATTTCTTGCCGAAACTGCATATACTTCGCTAGATGAAGTAAAGCAAAATCTTTTCAATTTTTTTTGTGTGCTGGCGAATTTTATTATATTATTCAAAATTAAAACGTTTTCTTCAAGCACCTGATATGGTTTTTTAATAACATTTTTAACGCCAACTATTGCCGCAAAATGGAAAATTAAACTGTAAGTTCTATCAAGCCTCGCTAATTGTTTTTTTTTCAATAAATCAATTTTAAAAAATTTAACATTTTTTTCTTTTATTAATTTTAAAAAATCTTTATCTCTTTTACCTCTCATATAATTGTCAATAAGATGAACTTTATAGCCTTTCTTAAGTAAATACTTTGATAAATGAAAGCCGATGAAACCAGCTCCTCCGGTAATTAATGCTTTTTTAATCATCTTCCTCTGCCAATACTAAAAATTTTAATTTTTTGTTTTTTTTATTTTTAAGATTTGTTTATTTGTAAGAACATTATTCGAGTCAAAAATTATCACATTTTTTTTTAATTTATTTAAATTAAAATCTATTTTTTTATAAATATTATTTTTAACAGCAAAAAATAAAATATCGTAATTTTTAAAATTGGGCAAAGTATTTAAAACTTTACTATTAACTTCATCCCAAAATTTTAATAATGGATCATGAACTTCTATTATAGCGCCTTTTTTTTTAACGTTTTTATAAAATATTTCACTAGGAGAATGTCTTGTATCAGCTACATCTTCTTTATAAGTTGCTCCTAATAATAAAATTTTTTTACTTTTTAATCTTCCGTTTGAAATTTCCAAAATTTTATTTACAGATCTTAGAGGCATTTTTTTATTAGTTAAAATGGTTTTTTTTGAAAATTCGAAGCTATTCTTTTTAAATTTAAAAATCTTTTTTGCAGAAACTTCGCCAAATAAAGGATCCTTTGTAAGGCAATATCCTCCAACACCTAAGCCTGGATTTAGAATATTTGAATGTGTTGGTCTTATTTTGATTGCTTTAATTATTTCAAACAAGTCAATATTTAACTTTTCAGCATATTGGCTCCATTCATCAATTAGTGCAATATTAGTAGCTCTAAAAGTATTCTCTAGAATTTTACTTAATTCTGAACAAGTAGCATTATTCAATTGTGTTAAAGGAAATTTTTTTACATTAACAAATTTATTCAAAAATTTTTTGCACATAAGTGACGACTCTTTATTTACACCGCCAAATACTCGCCAATAATTTATAATTGAATTAATATAATTCTTTCCAGGTGTTACTCTTTCATATGAATGAGCCAGGTAAACTTTTTTTATATTTAATTTTCTTTTTTTTAAAGTGCTTTTCATTATAGGAAAAAGAATTTTTTCTGTTGTACCCGGAGGAAGAGTTGTTTCGATTAGAATTAAAGTATTTTCTGAAATATTTTTGACGATATCTAAAAAACTATTTTTGAGTTTTTTTAACTCTCCAGAAAATTTCCTATTCTCAAGTGATAAATCAAAGTTGATGCTCATGATTACTATGGAAGAGCTTTTGTAAGAGTTTTTTTGAAATGTTGCTTGTAGGTTTTTATTTTTTTTAATTTTTTTAAGAAAAAAAGGTATTGATTTATCATTTGTTTTAAAAGGATACCTTCCTTTATTAATCTCATTAATTTTTTTTACGCCCAAGTTATTATTCAAATCTACACCAGTGACTTTAAAAATAGGTTTTTTATTCTTATTTAACCTGCTTGCTAGGGCAATAGCTGTAGCAGATCCTACGTAACCAAGACCTTGAATTGTGACCTTAAGCATTAATTTTTTAAAACGAAATTTTAGAGTTTGTTTTGAAGTATCCTAGGCGGTATAATAATTCTTTATCTTTTGTATCTTTAATAACAATTGGTGGTAATAAACCGTCTATAACATCACCTTGTCCTTTTATTTCTGAAGATCCTAACCAAAAATAAGTATCAAAAGAATTCCCTATGAAGTTATGAGTATCGATTTCTATCTTTCCGCTCATAACTGCACCAGGTTCAACTTTTTCGGAATTGATAACATGAATTGCGCTGAAGAGAGTTTCAGAAGTTTTTGGGGATTTAAAACATACTTTTATTGTCAAGTCATTTAAAGTTTCAAATACTTGATAATCAAATTTAATAAAGATTTTTTGTCCGATATTAAAAACATGAGACTCGATTTTTTTCTCATTTAAAATAGTTATGTTTTTAAATCTTACTTTTCCATTGCCTCTTCTAAATTTTGTATCGTAAAAAGTCTTGTCGTTGTCTAACTTAAAATTACTTAAAAGTTTATTATATTCAACAATCATGTCAGATGGTTTTCCTTCTTTTATTAATTTACCATGATTTAAAACACCGACTTTTGAACATAATTGTTGAATTGATTGCATATTGTGACTGACAAAAATTACTGTTCTGCCTTCTGAACCACTTAAATGTTCAACTTTGTTTACAGCCTTTTTTCTAAATTCTAAATCTCCAACAGCTAGAATTTCATCAATAGCCAAAATGTTATGGCTTAAAAAAGCAGCTACAGCAAATCCTAATCTCACGGTCATTCCTGAGGAATAACGTTTGACTGGAGTATCAATAAATTTTTCTATACCCGCAAAATCAATAATCTCTTCAAGTTTTTTTTTAATTTCATTTTTATTCATCCCGTTAATTGCACCGTTTAAGAAAATATTTTCTCTACCAGTTAATTCAGGATGAAAACCTGTTCCAACCTCTAATAGACTTGCAATTTTTCCCTTGAGTTTTATTTCGCCTTTTGTAGGGCTGGTAATTCTTGATAATACTTTTAAAAGTGTAGACTTTCCAGCGCCATTGGCGCCTATCAGCCCATATATTTCACCCTCAGAAATATCTAAATTTAAATTATCAATAGCTAATATATTTTTTTTACTCTTGTGATAATCATTGGCGCCTATTATAGAATTAGGATCTTCTTTGTTTTGTACTCTTGCCCACCAACTTTGCAAGTCTCTATAGAGTGTACCTCTGCCTACTAAGCCAAGTTTATATTCTTTATATAAATTTTTTATTTCGATTGCGTTATTAATCATTTTTATACTGTATCGATAAATGTTTTTTCCACTTTTTTGAATAAATATAAACCTAAGAATAATATTATTATTGTTGATAATAAACTTAATAGAAAAATTTCTAGATTTATAGTTCCTGATCCTAGATATAAAAATCTAAATGACTCCACAATAAAAGTTACAGGGTTTAGAGAAGATAAAAATTGGTAGTTTTCAGGTACCACACTTAAAGGATAAACTATTGGAGTTGCAAACATCCATAGTTGAATTCCAAATCCAATAGCTAATGATAGGTCTCTATATTTACTACATAATGCAGATATAAAACTTCCAACAGCGAAGCTTATTATTGCGAGATAAAAAATTAAGATAGGTGTAAAAAATATATATTTAAAATTTATCTCTATTTCTGAACCTGAAAATATGAAATATGTTAAAAAGGCTAAGAAAAAAGTAAATTGAATTAAAAATTGCATTAAACTAAAAATTATATTTGCGATTGGGATACATAATCTTGGAAAATAAACTTTTGAAAATAAAGATGCATTTGTAACGAAAACATTGCTAGTAGTTGTAACGCATGTAGAAAAATAACTCCAAACCACCGATCCAGCGAGATAGAAAATAAATGGCGGCACTCCATCAGTTGGGATTTTAGCAAAATTTCCAAATATTACTGTAAATACAAGTGTATTTAATAGGGGTTGAATTATATACCATAATGGCCCTAGAATAGTTTGTTTGTAATAAGTTGTGAAATCTCTTTTTATTAATAAAGCAATCAAATCTTTATATTTAATTATCTCGGATATATCTCTTAATTTAGAGAATGAATTTGGTGTTATTACAGTGTCCCAAGAAATTTTTTTATCTACTTTTTTCATCAAAGATTAATTTTGTAATATTCAAGATACCACTTTACGAAATTAAAAATTCCTTTTTCAGGCTTTGTTTTAGGTATAAAGTTTATTTCTTTTTTTAATAAATTTGTATTTGAATGAGTCTTTTCAACATCCCCAGCCTGTAAAGGAAGATATTTTTTTTTAGCTTTAATTTTTAAGTTTTTTTCTATTAGCAAAATATATTTTTTTAGGGTAATTGGTTTATTGTTGCCTAGATTAAAAATTTTAAACTTAGATTTTGAATTATCTTTTTTATAGATAAGCTTAATTATACCCCTAGCAATATCATCAACATATGTAAAATCTCTAGTGTGATTTCCGTAATTAAATAATTTAATAGTTTTTTTTTCTATTATTGATTTTGTAAAAATTGATAATGCCATATCTGGTCTACCCCAAGGTCCATAAACAGTAAAAAACCTCAATCCAGTAATTTTCATTTTATATAAATGACTATAAGCGTGAGCCATTAATTCATTGGTTTTTTTTGTTGCTGCATACATTTGAATAGGTGAGCTTGTATCGTAACTTTCTTTTAGTGGAAATTTTTTGGCATTACCGTATACGCTACTCGTACTCGCAAAAATAAGGTTTTTAACTTTTTTTTCTTTACTAAAATTTAAAATATTAAAGAAACCATTAATATTATTATCTAAATAGGTTTTAGGATTTTTTAATGAATATCGAACACCAGCTTGTGCAGCTAAATTAACAACAGCATCAAATTTGAAATTTTTTAGTTTTTTATATAATATTTTACTATCTTTAATATCAAGTTTTAAAAATTTAAAATTTTTTTTATCTAAACTCTTCAAGTTTTTGATTCTATTTATTTTTAAATTTCTGTCATAATAATTATTTAGGTTATCTATACCTACTACATGGTTATTTATATTTATCAATTTTCTTGCTAGATGATAACCTATAAATCCTGCACAACCTGTTATTAAAATGTTCATCTTATTTTATCATAGCTCCGCACTTTGTAAAATTTACATATTTTTACAAATTTAGACATTAATTGCTTTTTTTTAGATAGGCTTAAATAATAATCCTTTTTTGCTTATAAGAGTATTGGTGTTTCCTATCAAAATTTTTATCTTTGTTTTTTGTAAGTCAATAATTTGAAAAATTTTTCCTACAAAAGGACCTGAAGAAAATTTGTATTTCGAAAATTTTGCAATTTTAAAAAAGTTTTGTGAGATGAAACCTTTTTCATTTTCAAATTCCTTACATCTGTCAATAAAACTGATTATATCTTTTTGAAATAATTGAAATCCATCTAAAAAATATTTTAATCCTTTGACAAATTTTAATTTTAATAAAATATTTTTTTTTTCAAATCCTTGGTAATAGCAAAATACATAATCACCAAGTAAATCTAATTCTCTGTCAACTAATTTATTTTTTTTAAAAGATTGGACTAAAAGTTTTGGCCGATATAGAATGCAATTGTTGCCAAAGTTTTTTTTAAGCTCATGTTTTAGAAAATTAAAATTTTTTCTATCATATTTTATAACAGTCCACATTTTTAACCTAGCTCCTTTTTTAACTCATCATATTCTTTCATTTTTCTTTTCATAAAGTTAACTGTTAATTTTGTTTTAGCAGCGATGCCCTTTGGCGTTAAAACATAGAAATAATTGATTTTATTTGGGTTCTTTGTAAAATTTTCAATTTTAACTAGCCCTTTTTGTTTAAGTGCCTTTAAACAATAATTAAGTTTTCCTAAACTAAAACCTAACTCATTAGCTAATTCCCTTTGTGTTGAATTAGGCTTATTTTGTATTTTTCTTAAAACTTCAAAATGATCTTGATTCTCTTTCATAATTGTTCAATTTTTGAACAAATTAACGTTCATAAATTGAACAGTAAAGATAATTATTTAGTTTTAAACTATAAAAACTACATTATGTTATTAACTTATAATTCTTACTATATTTAGTCAGTCGGATATAACGTTTTATAGGTAGGATTTATTGATGTTTCCATCAAAATAAATAGTGGAACCAGATAGGGTTTTCAGCTTATTTTTTACAACAAAACTAATAAACTTACCAATCTCTTCTGGATTGCCTATCTTTCCGGTTGGAAGAGTTTTTTCAAACGTCTTAATGTTTTTTACCAAATCTTTAACTCTACGAGTTTTAAATGGTCCTGGGGCTATATTAATAACTGATATATTTTTTTTTGAGTTAATAATTGAATATGATTTTAAAAGACTGCTCATTGCAGACCTTAAAGAAGATGAAATAATAATATTATTCCCTGGTTCTTTTATTATTGACGATGAAATATAAAAGACATAGCCATTTTTAAGAACTTTAATGTTTTTTAATAAAATAAAAAAACCTAAAAAAAGTTGATTAAAATATTTTTTCCAATCCTCTACTGAAATTTTTTCAAAACTTAAAGGAGGTGGTCCACCGCTATTTAGAACTAGAACATTTGTAAATTTGTGTTTATTTGTAAATTTTAATACAGAGGCAATATTAGAAGTGTCAATTTCTTTTCTTGAACAACCTAACGTTCTAAAATTTATTTTCTTAAAGTTTTCGGTTATTGCTTTACCAATACCCTTACTTCCTCCAATTATTATCGCTTTTTTATTTTTTGAATTCATTAGCAAATATTTTAATTTTTTTTAACTTTTTTTTTGAATAGGCCATCTTAATGTATTTGAGATAATTAGAAACTATTTTATTTATCTCGTTAAAAAAGAAAGCATGTTTATCGTCAGGATATATTCTATTTCGTTTATAAATTGATTTACAATAAATAAATAGGTATTCTGGTTTATAAGCTGTTAAAATATTTAAAACATCTTTATTATCTGTATGGTTACTAAATCCAACAGGTTTTTTAAATTTTTTTTTGTAGTAATTAATTTTATCTAAATCGATTTCATTTAAATCATAAGTCATCGGTGAATAAAGAAGATTAATTTTTTTGTTTGTTCCAAATGTGGATATACACTTCTTAATTTTTCTATCAGACGCGTTAAATCCGGTTGAAATAAAAACTGGTTTTTTTTTCTTCTTTATTTGATTGATTAAATCTTTTTGATCAATGCCAAGACCAAGTAATTTAAAAAAATCAAAATTTAAATCAATTAAATTTTGATAAGTTTTTAATCTACAGACTGCTAATCCTATTTTTTTATTTTTCTTGTGACATTTTTTTATAGCAGATTTATAAAAATTTTTTTCTAGTTTAAAATCTATTCCGAAGAACTTTTCTTGATTTTGATAAAATTCATTTGTTTGTAACATGTAAGTTATGTTTCTAAATTCAGATTTTAAAAACCAGCTTAATATTTTATTAGCTTCTTTCAAATCACCGAAGTGATTAACTCCTGCTTCAATAAATATATTTTTCATTAAATTTTAAATTATTTTAACATAAAGCTTAATATTGATGCTATTAATAAAATTTAACTTTATCTTCTATACTCTTTCAAAAATATATTGCACATAACAATATTCTCTTGAGTCTGTATTCTTTTTAATTGTTTGTAGACTATAATCATGATCAATAAGCTTAAAATTATATTTATTAAAAATTTTATCTAAAACTTTATGGCTACGCGGAAATCCGCCCGGGTAATGATCCATCAAATCACTTACATATATATACTTTTTTGTAACTCTAGACATTTCTTTAACTATTTTTTCAATTTTAATATCATCAATCTGTTCTAATACCGCAACGGCAAAAGTGAATTGAAAATATTGATTTTCTTTATCAACAATAGAGCCATTGGATGAAATTAAATTTATATTTAAAATGTTTTTAAAAGCAGAAAAAAAAATGGGTAATTTTTTTTTAGCATTTTCTATTCTAGTCTCACTCAAATCTATTCCGGTATACTCAATAATTTCATTCAAATTTTTACTATTATTTAAATAATTTAGATAATTTATTAAGAAAGCTGCACCAGTATTTCCACCTCCACATCCTACCTCTAAAATTTTAGTTGGTCTTGCGGCAAATATTTTTTTGTATATTTTATCATTTGTTGTTGTAAAGTATTGTTTGTTAAAAGTTTTTAGCAACCATTGCATATAATCATCTTCGAGAAAAATTTCCTCTACCCATTGCTTTTCATATTCTTCATATTTTTTTCTATATTGTTTTCTTTTTTTATAAACTTTTAAAAAAGTTGTCCAAAATATTGGTTTGAAAACTCTATAAAAAGGTTTTGGGGGTATGGGGAAGTCAAATTTAAAATCAAATATATTGATAATGAAGTATAAAAAATTTTTTAAAAATTCTATAAAATTTATTGACTTTTTGTAAATAGCTTTAACAAGCATGAATTTGTAGATAAATCTGATGAAGAAGAATTTTTTCAAAAAATTTTTCATACTATTAATTGAACTTGGTTTTTCAAATGTTTTTATAATTTTTAATTTGATCTATAGTAAATTCTTTTATTATTAAAGAATATCAATATTTATACTTTATAAAATCACATAAAGTGTTATTTAAAAATTTTTTTCAGTGCATAAATCAAGCCAATTGAGCTATTAGTACTGGTCAGCTACACGCGTTACCGCGCTTCCA
>MDTB01156977.1_pt1 | contig 16866 bp, 16 predicted proteins | sample 811161 | NCBI WGS metagenome assembly MDTB01 (sample SAMN05326650, study PRJNA326480) | marine metagenome | isolation source: seawater | place: Mediterranean Sea | collected 2009
AAGTACTTTTAAAAAATAACAAATTAAAAAATACAATAAAGCTACGAAGATTACTATAAATAATAAGTATAAAATTTTATAATCACTTAAATAACTCAAGTTTTTTGCAAAATAATTTAAACTATTGTGAAAAACATAAGACATTATGGAAGTAGAAAATACTATCTTGACTGAATTGATATAAAATCTCGGTTCAATTCTTAAATAACCAATTTTTAGAAGAAGAAATAAGTAATAAAAGACTCCAATCCAAGTAGATAAAGTCGTGGCTATTGGTATTATAATGAAACCAATTTGTTTAAAAAATAAAACGCTAATAGCAATGTTAATAGCAACAACAATTGACGAGACTTTAAATGGCGTCATTGTATTATCCCTTGCAAAAAAGAAATTCGCAAATATTTTTAAAACTGCAAAAGCTGGTATACCATAACCAAAATATTTTAATGCAAGTGATGTTTGTTCAATATCTTTTTCGGTAAAAGATCCATAGCCAAATAAAGCATTTACTATTTCTTTAGAGCCAATAACCAAAGCTATACTTGCTGGCAATGATAACAATAGAGATAATTCTAAAGACTTGTTTTGAATTTTATTGGCCTGCTTAACCTTTTTATTTTTTATTAGTTTGCTTAGTATTGGTAAAGATACCGTGCTTACCGCAATACCAGCTATTGCTAGATTAATTTGATAAACTCTATCAGCATAGTATAAGTAAGAAACTGCTCCAGATTGGAATGACGCTATAATTGTTCCAACCAGAATACTTATTTGGATTACCCCAGATGAAAAAATGCTAGGTAAAAGTTTTTTTAAAAAAAATTTTACTTTCTGTCTAACTTTTTTTTTAAAATTCAATGAAGGTTGATAATATTTTGAGGAAAAGAAAATTAAAAAAAATAATTGTATTAAACCTGATAGTGAAACCCCATAAGATAAATTAATTGCGTAATCTAGCTTAAAATAATATGAAATAACCAAAGAAAATATTAAAATTAAATTTAAAAAAATTGGTGCAGCAGCAGCGGCAGCAAATTTATTTTCAGAGTTTAGAATCCCAGCAAAAAAAGAGGATAAACTCACAAATGCTAGAAAGGGGAAAGTGATTCTGGTTAGATCAACTGCTAAGTTAAACTTATTACTATCATCTATAAAGCCTGGAGCAATTAAATAAACTACATAGGGAGTAAAAATTTCTACTATTAAAACTATTATTAAAAGTCCTAAAATTAATAAAGTCAGAACTTCATCCGCAAATCTTTTGCCTTGTGCTTTACTTTTTATTTTTTCAGAGGCATAGCTTGGAATAAATGCTGCATTAAACGTCCCCTCTGCAAATAATCTTCTAAATGTATTGGGAAGTCTAAATGCTACAAAAAAAGCATCTGCATATACGGATGTACCTAAAAATATGGCAATCAATATGTCCCTAAAGTAACCAAGAATACGGCTCACCATAGTGTAAAAACTAAATACTGTGGTTGAAGATAATAAATTCATATTTAAGACAAAATTATTAGTGATAAATTCATTTATATATTACATACTCAAAATTCGATGACAAAAAAATCAAAAATTGATCATTATACTGATAAAGAAGCATTAGATTTTCATATAGGTAATAAGTCTGGCAAAATTGAGGTTAATTCATCTAAACCACTTATTTCTAAAAGAGATTTATCGCTTGCTTATTCACCTGGTGTTGCTGCTCCAGTAAAAGAGATCTATAAAGACTCTTCTAAAGCTTATGATTATACATCTAAGGGAAACTTAGTAGCTGTTATAAGTAATGGCTCTGCAATTCTTGGGCTTGGAAATCTAGGTTCACTTGCATCAAAACCTGTTATGGAAGGGAAAGCTGTATTATTTAAAAGATTTGCAGATATAGACTCGATCGATATAGAAATAGATAATCAAAATTCAGATGAAATAATTTCAACTATTAAAAATATTGCAGGTACTTTCGGTGGTATAAATTTAGAAGATATAGCTGCTCCAGATTGTTTTATAATAGAACAAAAATTGAAAGAAATTTTAGATATTCCAGTATTCCATGACGACCAACATGGAACAGCAATCATTACAACAGCTGCTTTAATAAACGCTTTGGACATCTCAAATAAAAAAATTGATAAAGTTAAAATTGTTGTAAACGGTGCTGGAGCTTCTGCCATAGCGTGTACAAATCTATTTAAAAAGATTGGGGTGAAAAGTGAAAATGTTATTATGTGTGATAGAAAAGGTATAATTTATAAAGGTAGAGATAACATAGATCAATTCAAATCTGCTCATGCAATTGAAACTAAACTTAGAACATTAAAAGATGCAATGAAAGGTGCAGATGTTTTTCTTGGGTTGTCGGCAAAAGACGTTGTCAACCGAGACATGATTAAGTCCATGGCAAAAAATCCAATAGTATTTGCGTGTGCAAATCCTGACCCTGAAATAAAACCTGAAATAATTAATGAAGTGCGTGATGATGTAATAGTTGCAACAGGAAGATCTGACTATCCTAATCAAGTAAATAATCTTATTGGTTTCCCATATATTTTTAGAGGCGCACTAGATGTTAGAGCAAAAATTATAAACGATGAAATGAAAGTGGCTGCAGCGAATGCAATTGCATTACTGGCAAGAGAGGATGTTCCTGATGAGGTAGTCTCTGCATATGGCGGTGAAAGACCTAAGTATGGGAAAGATTATATTATACCTTCAACATTTGATCCAAGACTTGTTAGAATAATTCCCTCAGCTGTAGCTGAGGCAGCGATGAAAAGTGGTGTAGCAAGAAAAAAAATTGACAATTTAGAGAGTTATAAGGACTATCTTACCGCTCGATTAGATCCCTCTATGTCTTTAATGCAAGGTATTAATGCTAATGTTAAAAAAAGTCCTAAAAAAGTTGTCTTTGCCGAAGGAGAAGATGAAAACATGCTTAAAGCGGCTATTGAATTTGGAAAAAATAAATTAGGTACTCCAATTGTAATTGGAAATGAAAAGAGAGTTAAAGAAACATTAAAAAAAATTGGTTTGGATGAGAATTTTAAAATTGAAATTGTAAATTCAACAAACAAAGATAAAAGAGAAAAATATGCTAAATATTTATACGAAAAACTTCAAAGAACAGGACAGCTTGAAAGAGATGTCGATCGATTAGTTCGTAATGATAGAATAGCATTTGGTTCCTCTATGGTTGCTTGCAAAGATGCTGACGCAATGGTGACCGGTAATATTAGACATTACGCTGCCTCGATAGAAAAATTAAAACATGTATGTGATGCAAGAAAAGGAGAGCCAATTTTCGGTATGACAATGATGGTTTTTAAGGGAAGAACTGTTTTAGTTGCTGATACGAATGTTGAAGATTTTCCCTCTTCTGAAAGATTAGTCGCAATTTCAAAATCATGTGTAAGAGTATCGAAACTTTTTGGTTTTGATCCTAAAGTAGCTTTTTTATCTCACTCAACTTTTGGTAAACCAATTTCTAGAAATACAAAACACGTTAGGGACGCTATAGAAATGTTAAAAAATGAGAAAGTTGAGTTTGATTTTGATGGAGAAATGCAACCAGATGTAGCCTTAAATCCAATTTACCAAGATGTCTATCCTTTTTCTAAAATAGTAGGAAGGGCAAATATTTTAATTATGCCGGCACTTCATAGTGCTGCCATATCTACTAAATTAATGAAGTCTTTTGGAGGCGCAAAGTTGATCGGGCCATTATTAATTGGTTTAGATTTACCTATAGAAGTTGCTCCTTTGAGATCAAGCACATCAGATATTTTAAATCTTGCTTCTATTGCGGCTTATTCAGCAGATGTGATTAATTACAAAAAGAACTAAATTTTATTTCTACTAAGCTCAGTGGCTAAGTAGATAGACGGAATGACCTCTTCAACATCATAAATTTTTTCTGCCTCTGACAAAACCTCTTTTTTTTCTTCGTTATCCATCGCAATTCCAAAAATGTAGATTTTTTTATTTATTGTCTCTAAAGTATAATTTCTTGATTTGGTTTTTTTATTAAAGATTAAAGCTGTCCTTAATTGACTTGTAATAAGAATATCTTTGGCGGTTTGTTTAAAATTAGAGTTACCTTTAATTGTTATAGCATTTTTTACCTCTCTGACACCTTTGGTCTCCCAAGCAAACTTTGTTATTTTAATTTTTTCTTCCGGTTCATCGACTTTTCCAGATAAAAAAATTCTGCCATCTAAAACTTCTACTTGGATATTCAAAAAATATTTTTTTTCATTTAAGGATAATCTAGCTACCAAGTTCTTTTGCATAATTGTGTCATCAATTTGCATTCCGATTGTTCTTGGATCAAAAGTTATATCTACACCTGCACCAAAACGACCTACTGGTGAACAACTTGATAAAAAAGTTACTAATAAAATAATTAATAAATAAGCTCTCATTTTTTATTTTTTAAACAAAGATTGTAAATAATTTTTTTAGACACTTTCTCTTTTGTTGAAATTAATTCTACTACGTCTCTTACACTATAACTTTTTAGGTATTTTGTAACTTGTTTTTCAATTTTGCTATAATCAGTTGTTGGTAACTCACTTTGGTAATTTTTTGAAATAACAATAGTTAATTCTCCTTTTAATTTTGAAGAAAAAAGATTTATTTTATTAACTGTGCTTCTGTAATAAGTCTCATGTTTTTTTGTCATTTCTCTTGCAATAAATATATTTCTTCCTGAAAAATATTTTTTAAAAGCGTTAATATAATAATTAATTTTTATCGATGGGATGAAAAAAACAAGCGAGCAATCGTTATTGTTAATTTTTTTTAAAGATTTATTAAGTTCATTTTCAGTTTTTGGTAAAAATCCATAAAACAGGAACCTGTCTCCAAATCCAGATAAGCTAACTGCAGCTGCAATTGAAGATGGTCCTGGCACAGTGAAGACTTTATGATTTGTTTTAATGCATTCTTCAACAAGAATGTTTCCAGGATCAGATAAAACTGGTGTTCCAGCATCTGAAATTAAAGACAAAATTTTGCCCTCATTTAAATATTCTATTATTTTTTTTACTGATTTTTTCTCATTAAACTTATGATAAGAAATTAACTTATTTTTTATGTTTAAATTATTTAAAAGTTTTTGCGAGTGCCTTGTATCTTCACATAAAATGAGATCAGATCTTTTTAAAGTTTCTATTGCTCTTAGAGTAATATCTTCGAGGTTTCCAATCGGAGTAGAAACAATATACAAGCCTTTTTCAAAATTACTCATAATTTTTATAAAAATATTTTTTTTCTTAACTTACATATTATTATCATTTAATTCTAATTCTTTTGCAGATGAAGAAAAAAAATCATTACGCATAGGTTTGCTAGCTCCTTTTAGTGGTGAATACAAAGATATTGGTCAATCAATGATGTTATCTCTTCAGCTTGCTCTAAGAGAAATTGGGGACGACAATATAAAAATTTATCCTAGGGACTCTGGTTTTAATAATCCAGAAAAATTAATTAGTTCAGTTGAATCTCTTCAAGATCAAAATATTAAAATTGTTATAGGTCCTATAAATAATGAAGAGTTTGAACTACTAACAAATTTTCGGGATATGATTTTCATTTCTCCTTCGAACATAAACCCTAAAGTTCAAACTAATGTTATAAGCGTGGGAATAAGTTTAGAGTCTCAATTAAAATCGATTGAAAAGTTTCTAAAAAAAAAGGAAAGAAAAAAAACTATAATTCTTTACCCAAAAAATAATTATACTAATTTAATAGACAATAAAATAAATAATATAGATCTCAAAAATTTTAAAATATTTAAGTATGATCCAGACCCAAAAGTTTTGACTGGTCAAATTGAAAAATTAACTAATTACAAACAAAGAAAAAGAAATTTAATTTCACGAGTAAAAATTTTAGAAAACAAAGATGATGAAGCATCAAAATTGGAATTAAAACAATTAGAGCAAAAGTATACGATCGGAAAAGTGAATTTTGACTCCGTTTTGATAATTGATTTTGGCAATAGTTTAAAAAGTGTTTTAACTTCTTTAGTTTATTCAGATGTTAATCAAGAGGAAGTTATAATTGTTACAGTGAATCAATGGTTCGACAAAAGTATTTTTTTAGAAAATTCTATAAAAAATTTATATTATCCATCAGTGGAACTTAAAAATTTTCAAAGGTACAAAAAAAATTATTCAGAGACTTTTGGTATACAGCCAAGTGAAATTACAATTTTAGCCTACGATGCGATGGGACTGATATATTATATATGGAACAAAAATAATAATAAGATTAGTTCAGTTAAAGATTTTATAATAAAAGATAAAATTAAAGGTAAAATTGGTACTTTTAATTTTATTGACGGAGAATTAATACAAGAACTAAATATATATAAAATTTCAAATAAAAAATTTATAAGATTTTAATTTTTTTTTTAATTTTCTAAAAGCTATACTTCTATGATCAATTTTCATTTTTTTTGATATGTTCATTTGTCCAAATGTAACAGAGGATCTGTCTGGTATAAAAATTGGATCGTACCCGAATCCCTTAGTGCCTAATATTTTGTAAGATATTTTACCTTGAATCTTTCCAATTACAGTTACTATCTTTTCGTAATCTAATTTAATTGATAAACTACAAATAAATTTTGCTTTTCTATTTTTATTTGTCTTAATACTTTTTAAAATATTTTTCATTGCTTTTTTAAAATTTCCGTGTTTCTTTGCCCATCTAGCAGAATAAATTCCAGGTTGATTATCTAGCGCTGATATTTCTAAGCCAGAATCATCTGATAATGATACTATTTTTGATTTTTTGAAAAAATAATTCGCTTTAAGCTCTGAGTTAGATTTAAATGTCTTTCCGGTCTCCTTGGGAGCTTTAATATTAAGAGTTTTAGGAGAGATTTTTTTAAACTTATTACTTAATAATTTGCTTATTTCCCTGAATTTTCCATCATTATGAGTACCAATTAAAATCTGCTTATTTATTTTCATCAAACACTAGTAATTATTTTTTTTAATATTATATAGCAGATTATATGAGCGAATCTAGTGAAGACGAAGAAGTGAATATAGAGGATAAAAAGGATTCTTCACATAAAGAGAAAAAAGAAGAACCAACTTTAGAAGAGAAATTAAAAGTTTCAGAGGAAAAACTGCTCAGGGCTTTGGCTGACTCTGAAAATCAGCGTCGAAGATTCGAAAAAGAAATTAAGGATGCTTTTGATTTTGGAGGTTTTAATTTTGCAAAAGAAATGCTTTCTCTATTAGATAATCTTCAGAGAGCAAAAAAATCAATTCAGGATGATGAAGCCCTTAAAAAAAGTGAAAGTTTCGACAAATTTTTAAAAAATATAGAAATTGTGGAAAAAGATTTAATTTCTACTTTTGAAAAGAATAAAATCTCTAAAATTAATTGTATTAACAAGAAATTCGACCCTAATTTTCATCAAGCTATGCTTGAGGTAGAAGATAATGATAAAAATCCAGGCACTATTGTTCAAGAAATCCAATCTGGATTTATGTTTGGTGAGAGATTACTTAGGCCTTCTTTTGTAGGAATTTCTAAGAAAAAAGGTGAAAAAAACAATGAAAAAAGCTGAAAATATGACTTGTAGAAAATTATTTAGACCCCATATAAGTTCAGTAAACAAAGGTAATTATGAGTAGAGTTATAGGTATAGATTTAGGAACTACAAATTCTTGTGTGGCCATCATGGATGGTACGCAAGCTAAAGTATTAGAAAACACCGAAGGTGCTAGAACTACACCATCTGTTGTTGCCTTTTTAGAAAAAGAGGAGAGACTTGTTGGACAACCTGCAAAAAGACAAGCTGTAACAAATCCTGAAGATACTATTTTCGCAGTAAAAAGACTAATTGGTAGAAAATTTGATGGACCTTCTGTTCAAAAAGATGTTTCAAAAGTACCTTACAAAATTGTTAAATCTGAAAATGGTGACGCATGGGTCGAGGGCAAAGGTAAAAAATATTCACCAGCTCAAATTTCTGCATTTGTGCTTCAAAAAATGAAAGAGACTGCAGAAAAATATTTGGGTCAAGCAGTGACCAAAGCGGTTATCACTGTGCCTGCTTACTTTAACGACTCTCAAAGACAAGCAACAAAAGATGCTGGTAAAATTGCAGGATTAGAAGTTTTAAGAATTATAAATGAACCAACGGCTGCTTCACTGGCCTATGGTTTAGATAAGAAGGGTGGAAAAAAAATAGCAGTTTACGACTTAGGTGGAGGTACATTTGATGTATCAATATTAGAAATTGGTGACGGAGTATTTGAAGTCAAATCTACAAATGGAGATACTTTTTTAGGTGGTGAAGATTTTGACGACACTATTGTCGAATACTTAGTTAATGAATTCAAAAAAGATAACGGAATAGATTTAAAATCAGACAAGCTTGCTTTACAAAGATTAAAAGAAGCTGCCGAAAAAGCAAAAATTGAGCTTTCGTCAGCAACTCAAACTGAAATAAACCTACCCTTTATTACTGCCGACAAATCAGGTCCTAAACATTTAAATTTAAAGTTTACTAGAGCAAAATTAGAGGCTTTGGTTCAGAATTTAATCGAAAGAACATTAAGTCCATGTAAAACAGCCTTGAAAGACTCTGGCTTTTCTGCAGCTGAGATTAATGAGGTGGTTTTAGTTGGTGGTATGACTAGAATGCCTAAAATTATTGAAACAGTAAAAAACTTTTTTGGAAAGGAACCTAACAAAAGTGTAAACCCGGATGAAGTTGTTGCAATGGGTGCAGCTATACAAGCGGGCGTGCTTCAAGGCGACGTTAAAGACGTTTTGCTCTTAGATGTTACCCCATTATCATTAGGGATTGAAACTTTAGGTGGCGTATCTACAAAACTTATTGATAAAAATACAACAATTCCTACTAAAAAAAGCCAAGTTTTTTCAACAGCAGAAGACAATCAACCTGCTGTTTCAATTAGAGTTCTACAAGGTGAAAGAGAAATGGCATCTGACAATAAGCTCCTAGGAAACTTTGAGCTTGTCGGTATACCTCCAGCTGCGAGAGGAACACCTCAAATTGAAGTAACCTTTGATATTGATGCAAACGGTATAGTAAGTGTTTCAGCAAAAGACAAAGGAACTGGTAAAGAGCAAAAAATACAAATTCAAGCTTCAGGTGGTTTGTCAGATGAAGAAATTAATAAAATGGTAAAAGATGCTGAGGCAAACAAAGAAGCTGACAAACAGAAAAGGGACGGTGTCGATGCAAGAAACCAAGCAGACAGTATTGTATTCTCTACTGAAAAAAGTTTGAAAGAACATGGAGATAAAATTTCAACAGACGAAAAAAAAGCTATCGAAACTGGTATCGCTGATCTTAAAACAGCTTTAAAAGGTACAGATACTGAAGAAATAAAAAAGAAAACTCAGAATCTCATTCAGGTTTCAATGAAACTTGGTGAAGCTGTTTATAAAAGTCAGCAAAAAAATCAACCTAAAGACGATAAAAACAATAAAGACCCTAAAGATAAAGACAATGACAAAGAGAATGTTGTTGACGCTGACTTTGAAGACGTAAAAGAAGACAAAGAGAAAAGCGCCTAAGATAAAAAAAGGAGCAATTTCTTGTGGCAAAAAGAGATTATTATGAAACTTTAGGTGTATCCAAATCCGCTTCTAAGGATGAAATAAAAAAAGCCTACCGAAAGTTAGCATTAAAACATCACCCAGATAAAAATAAAGGCGATAAAACGTCAGAAGAAAAATTTAAGGAGGCAAGTGAAGCTTATCATGTCTTATCTGATGATAAGAGAAAAACCAATTATGATCAGTTTGGTCATGCAGCTTTCGAAGGTGGGGGAAATCAAGGATTTAGTAATTTTGATTTCGGATCTTCCTTTTCAGATATATTCGAGGATTTTTTTGGTGATGATGTTTTTGGAGGTGGAGGAAGATCTGGAAGAAGAGCGTCTAATAGAGGTAATGATTTAAGGTATGATGTTTCGATTAGTATGGAAGAGGCGTACTCTGGTTTAAACAAAAAAGTTAATTATACTACTTACAAGAAGTGTTCAAGATGTAGCGGTCAAGGTTCGGAGCCAGGATCTAAACCAGTAACATGTAATTATTGCAATGGAAGAGGTAAGGTAAGATCTAACCAAGGTTTTTTTACTATTCAACAAACTTGTCCAGAGTGTAGCGGATATGGTGAGACCATCAAAAATCCTTGTAAGCAGTGTCGTGGAAATGGAAAAACTCAGAGTAAAGAAAGTGTTTCCGTAAAAATTCCTAAAGGCGTTGATGACGGTACTAGAATCAGAGTTTCAGGTAAAGGAGAGGCAGGAAATAAAGGTGGGTCAACTGGAGATTTATATTTATTTATCTCAGTAGATAATCATAGTATTTTTAAAAGATCGGATGAACATCTTTATTTTGAATTACCAATTACTTTTACTGATGCGGCTTTGGGAACGTCTGTAGAAGTACCTTCTATAGAAGGAGGTAGGGCAAAAATTAAAATCTCTGCCGGAACACAGCATGGAAAACAATTAAGGTTGAGAGGTAAAGGTATGCCATTACTCAGAGGTAGTGGATATGGAGATCTATATATTAAAATTATAACAGAAGTTCCTTCTAGTTTAAATTCAAAGCAAAAAGAACTTCTGGAAGAGTTCAGAAAGATAGAATCTGAAAAATCAAGCCCAATAATTAAAAACTTTTTTGAAAAAGCAAAAAAATTCTGGAAAAATTCTTAAATACTTATGCCTATGCAAGAGATAATGTCTGCTATTTTTTTATTAGCAGTATTACTTTTAGTTTTACCATCATTCTTAAATACCAATAGTAAGCTTAAACAATTCATTCAAAATATTTCTATTTGGGCTATAATTGTCCTTATTATTGTTGTAATTATAAATCTTATTATATGATGAAAAAGATTAATTTAGCTATAACAGGCTGTTTAGGAAGAATGGGACAACAACTCATTAAATCCTCTAGAAATAATAAAAATTTTAAATTGGTCTCTCTAACTGAGAGTAGAAACATCTCAAAGAAAATCTCAGGCATTAAATTACAGCTAAACACTACAAGTGCATTTAAAAAAGCAGATGTGATAATTGACTTCACTGTGCCCAAATGTACTCTGCAAGTCTTAAAAATTGCTTCAAAATTGAAAAAAAAAATAGTAATTGGTACTACTGGCTTTTCCAAAAAAGAGGAAAAGTTAATAAAAAGATACTCAAAAAAAATACCAATTCTTAAAGCTGGTAATATGAGTTTAGGTGTAAATCTTTTAATGTATTTAACCGAAATAACTTCTAAATCTTTAAGTAATAACTTTCTTACTAAAGTGTACGAAGTTCATCACAAACATAAAAAAGACCACCCTTCAGGAACAGCTTTGATGTTGGGTAAGGGTATAGCTTATGGGAAAAATAAAAACTTTTATAGCTTGATAGGAAAAAAATATTTAAATAAAAAAACATTTCCTTATGGCAAAAAGATAAATTTTAACTCCATTCGAAAAGGAAGTGTGATTGGAGAGCACGAGGTAAAATTTTCAAGCGGTAAAGAAATAGTAACTTTAAATCATGAGTCCTTTGATAGAGCTTTGTATTCTGAGGGTGCATTAACTGCATCTAAATGGTTAATGAAGAAAAAACCTGGTCTATATTCAATGAGAGATTTATTAAACTTTAAGTGAACAATAAAGAAAAATCTAAAATTATTCAAAAAATATTGAATAATATCTATCCAAAAGTTCCTGTTCCTTTGAATTATAAAAACACTTTCACTTTGCTTGTTTCAGTTTTACTTTCGGCACAATGTACCGATGTTAACGTTAATAACGTAACCAAAAATATTTATCCAAAGTATAATCGACCTGAACATTTTGTGAAATTAGGTAGAAAGAAAATAGAACGATTAATCAGAAAAATTGGGATATTTAGAGTAAAAGCTAAAAGCATTTATTATCTATCAAAAACTTTGATTGAAAAATATAAAGGTAAAGTTCCAAATACTTACCTGGAACTTGAGCAATTACCTGGGGTCGGACATAAGACTGCAAGTGTTGTAATGTCTCAAGGATTTGGCTATCCAGCATTCCCTGTAGATACTCACATACATCGGTTAGCTCAAAGATGGGGATTAACTAACGGAAAAAATGTTGTTCAAACTGAAAAAGATTTGAAAGCTGCTTTTCCTGAGAAAAATTGGAATAGGCTTCATCTTCAAATTATCTGGTATGGTAGAGAATATTGTAAGGCTAGAGATTGTTTTGGTTTGTCTTGCAAAATTTGTCAAAACTGTTACCCAAATAGAAAAAAGAAATTTATTGCAAAGAAAGCTTAATATGAAAATTCTAGGTATAGGAAATGCTATTGTCGATGTTATATGCAAAATAGATGACGGTTTTTTGAGTAACAATGGACTTACTAAGAGTACAATGAAACTAGTTGATGAAAAAGAATTTAAAAATCTTCTTAATAATTTAAAAATTGAAAAGACAATATCTGGAGGTTCAGTGGCTAACTCAATTGTCGGTCTTTCCCAGCTTGGTAATGAAGTTGGTTTTATCGGAAAAGTAAATAATGATGATTTAGGTAAAAAATATTTAGAGGGACTTAAAAAAGAAAAAGTTCAATTCCACTATAATATAAAATCTGAAAAAATGCCGACAGGTACATGTTTAATTTTGATAACTCCAGACTCAGAAAGAACCATGTGTACTTTTTTAGGCACTGCAGGAAAGATAAGTGAAGATGATATTGATGAAAAAATAGTTGAAAAAAGCGAAATGACTTTCCTTGAAGGATATTTATGGGATAAAGGAGATCCTCAAAAAGCTTTTAATAAAGCAATTAGATATTCAAAACAATCGGCGATGTCTCTTTCTGATCTATTTTGTGTGGAAAGACATAAAGATTATTTTTTAGAATTAGTTCAAAATAAACTGAATGTAACTTTTGCTAATGAACAAGAAATTAAGACTTTAATAGGAGCAAAAAGTTTTGAAGATGTAATTACTTTCGCAAAAAATATTAAAAGGTTGATGGTAATAACTCGAGGTGAGATTGGTGCTGTAGCAATTCAGAACGACCAGGTAATAAAATGTAATGCAAAAAAAAATTTAAATATTAGAGATTTAACTGGTGCGGGAGATTTATTTGCTGCTGGATTTTTACATGGATATATTAACAAATTATCTTTAGCAGAAAGTTTGGAAAAAGGAACTGAACTTTCTTCTAAAATTATTCAACAAGTTGGAGCAAGATTATAATTTTATTAATTTAATTCCAAATACTTTTTATTTCTTTTTCTCTTAAAACTACCTTTGCCTTTTTTTGATTTCACAATTCTTGTCCGGTACTTCGTAGTCATTAAATCTTTGGCAAACTTATTTCTCTTTTTCAAATTGTATATCCTTTTTTTGAACTCTTTATAAATTTATCATCATTAAAAATGTCTTTTATTTTTTTCCTTAATCTATAGATATGCGTTTCCACGGTATGTGTGTCTGCATCATCTGAATATTTCCATATGGTAGAGAGAATTTCCTTTTTTTTTATAAACGATTTTTTTTTTAATAACTCTATAAGTTCTATTTCTTTTTCTGTTACCTCTAAATAGATAGTATTTTTGATCAGTTGTCTTAAATTTTTATCTAACTTGTAATCGTTTATTTTTAGAGATGAATTTGTTTTAAATTTTTTTTTTACTATGTTGTTTACTACAATTTTATTAATTTGATCAAAAGACGCTGGTAAATTTAATTGTTCAGTATTTTCTAAGTTTTCAATTTTTTTTGAGTTATAAAAAATAATTTTATTAACATTTTGATTTTCAATAAAATCTTTTAAATTTTTGTCTTCAAAAGCATCTTCATGAATTATAATTCCCTGATAACTTTCTGAGGAATTAAAATCTTTTAAATTATCTAAAGTTATTAAATTAAAACTAAGATATCCTTTGATTTCATTTAAAGAATTATTAAATTCTTTATTTCCAAATGCTAAAATGATATTTTTTTTATCAATCATGGATGTAATATTAAAAAAAAAATTTATCTATTTTAAAGACTATAAAGCAAAATGTGCTATTGGTAAAAGGGGAATTGTAAGCAGAAAAATTGAGGGGGATAAATGTACACCTAGAGGAAGATTTCAACTTAAATATATTTTTTTCAGAAAAGATAGAGTTAAAAAGATCCTATCAAAACTAAAGGTAATTCAAATTAAAAAAAATTACGGCTGGTGTGATGATACAAAGTCAAAGTCTTATAATAAATTTATAAAATTTCCTTTTAAAGGCAGTGCAGAGAAATTACACATTAAAGAAAATGTATACGATATAATTGTTGTCATTAACTATAATGTCAATCCTATAAAGAAAAAGAGGGGAAGTGCTATATTTTTGCATGTCGCAAAAAAGAATTATGAACCTACGTTAGGTTGCATTGCATTGTCAAAAAAAGATCTCAAATACTTATTGTCAATTATAAATAAAAAAACTTTTTTAAAAATTCTCTAACTTCTAGATCCGAAGATCGCACTGCCAATTCTGACATGAGAAGCTCCGTATTCTATGGCTTTCAAATAATCATTGGACATTCCGATGCTAAGATATCGAAAATTAAATTGTTTATTCAATTCAGATATTCTTTTAAAATGTCCATCTGGATTTTTATCATTAGGTGGTATTGCCATTAGACCAAGAACTGTCAGATTAAGTTCATTAACACAATAATTATTGAAATTTTTTAATTCACTTATCTCTATACCACCCTTTTGTTCTTCGGATCCTAAATTAATTTGGATAAAATAACCTAAGTTTCTGTCTTTTTCTTTTTGTCTTTTACTTAATTCATTTGCTAATTTCTCACTATCTAAAGAATGTACAAAATCAAATAATTCTACTGCTTTTTTTGCTTTATTTGATTGTAATCTTCCTATCATGTGAAGGCTTATATCATTGTTTGATTTTTTTAACTCTTTCCATTTTTTCTCAGCCTCTTGAACTTTGTTCTCTCCAAAATGTTTATGTCCATGTTCAACTAATGGCATAATATGATCAATTGAAAAGGTTTTGCTTACTGCGATAACTTCAATTTCATTTTGAAGTGAATTATTTTTAATTTCTTGTTTTATTTTCTCAAAATTGGTTATTATGCTCATATGTTAGTGTTTAAAAAAAAGTACTACTTATTTGTAGAAAATACTAGAGAATTCAATTTAAATTTAATTAAGATAAAGAATAAATTTAACATCATTTATAGGAATCTAACAACTAAAGAAAGTATTGAAGATCTTAAAATTTATAGAAAAAAATGTGAGAAAAACGGTGTAAATTTATTTGTAGCTAACGATACAAAGCTGCTATCTAAAATAAATGCTGATGGACTATATATATCAGCTCATAATAAAGATTTGCATACTAATGCTTATTTGAGGAAAGGGTTTAAAATTATTGGGGCCGCTCACAATCAAAAGGAGCTCGATCTTAAAATGAAACAAGGTTGCAAAGTGATTATATATTCAAGACTTTTTAAAACAAATTACCCATACAAAAATGGGTATTTAGGAATTCAAAAATTTAATATTGTTTCACTAAGGGCCAAAGCTGAATTGGTTCCATTAGGTGGCATAAACGCAAAAAATTTATCTAAATTAAATAGTGTTTTATCTCAATCTTTTGCTTGTTTTTCAGCCATAAAAAAAAAGCCGGCTAAATTTATTAACCGGCTTTTTTAAATTTTTTCTAACTAAAGAAATTAGAATGCTAATGACATAGCGAAGATATGCTCGTTACTGTCATCGCCTTTAGTGTACGAGTCATTCGTAGCTTCTGAAGAAGATACTGAGAATGTCGCGCCACCTACAGTGTAAGCTACGTCAATCGTTTGGATTTCCATTGTTACATCTGCTCTAGTTATAGCGTTAGTTGCTTGTGCTTTCTGTTTAACGTTCTTTTCAGACTCTTCTTCTGTAAAAGATACTGATAAGGCGTCGTTAACTGCAAAACCGATACTGTAAAGTTTGTTAGCATAGTAGTCAGTTTTGTCTGTAGCTGCAGCTCCACCCATTACTTGATTTGGTGCAAATCTTGTTTCACCATATCCAAGTGAGAATGAACCTACTTTGTAATTACCAGAAAGTGAACCACCTTCTTTCTTCTGTCTTCCGTCTTGTTTACCCATTTGACCGAAGTCATAGTAAGAACCTGCGATAGTTAAACCGTCAATTGGCGCTGTTGTTATAGCGTATTGAGTCATTTCACCAGCGTGTGAGTCCCCTACTACAGAGTGTGATGAATCATTAGCTGTTCCACCTGCACGACCTGGAGTATGACCTACTTTGAAAGTTGTTGAGTATGGTAACATGTCAGCTGGTAAGTGGTACTGAACGTTACTGTATGAATTAATGTTCGAACCATATTGCATAGTGTTTGCACCTGAACCTGATGATGTTGAACCGTGTCCATAACCGTTATCAGAACCTATTCCGTAAGCTGAGTTGTCAGCTGCGTATTTTGTTGACAATCCACACTCAGATATACAAATTTTTACTGTACCGTAATCTGTTCCTAATGTGATTGATGCATCGTCTTGTACTGTAGCACCATCTATGTCTTGCGCATATGACCATGTTATACCGTTATCAAGTTCACCTGCAGCAGTTAGTGAGAACTCATTCGCGATACCAAGTCCTTTACCCAATGCGTGTGATCCTGTTGTTCCAGTATTACTTAAAATAGTGTAAGTTGCCTTTGCACTACCAGTAACTGTTAACTCACCAGCAAATGCTGATGTAGCTATAGCTACTGAAGAAATTACTGAGAACAATATTTTTGTTAATTTATTCATTGTTTCTCCTTTGTTGTTTAAACGTTAATTAT
>MDTB01142034.1_pt1 | contig 16865 bp, 10 predicted proteins | sample 811161 | NCBI WGS metagenome assembly MDTB01 (sample SAMN05326650, study PRJNA326480) | marine metagenome | isolation source: seawater | place: Mediterranean Sea | collected 2009
CTTCAGCAGCATCCATTACAGCCTTAATTATTTTGTCATAACCAGTACATCTACATAGGTTTCCAGCCAACCAATATCGAATCTCAGTTTCTGTTGGATTTGGATTTCTATCAAGAAGAGCCTTTGCAGCAATTAAAATTCCAGGGGTACATATTCCGCATTGAAGAGCTGCATGCTCTAGAAATTTTTTCTGCAAGGGATGAAGCTTTCCATTAGCGGCCATTCCTTCAATCGTAGAGATTCTTGACCCTTCAACCTCACCAGCCATCACTAAACATGCACAAACCAATTTATCATCCAAAATTATACTACAGGCGCCACAGTCTCCAGTACCACAGCCCTCCTTGGTGCCTGTCAATCTAAGGTTATCACGAAGAACATCTAAAACGGTATCCTGTACATTACAAAGATATTCAATTCTGTCCTCGTTTACCAAAACATTTACTCGTAATTTATCCAATAGTAGCTCCTGCTCTTTTAAAGGCAATTAAGGCGGCTCTTTTTGCAAGAACACCAGCTACATGAGATCTAAATTCAATTGTTCCTCGCTTATCATCAATTGGATCACATGCTAAAGAGCACTCCTGGGTCAGTTTTTCCAACGCAGTATTGGATAATTTAGAACCAATCAGTGTGGATGCTGCTTTTTGAACACTTACAACTGTTGGAGCAACAGCACCAAGTGAAACTCTAGCATCTGTACAGAGATGATCCTCATTGATAGTTAAAAATACTGCAGCTGAAACAACTGCTATGTCCATTTCGCTTCTTGGAGTAAAGCGTAAGTAAGCATCAGCAGAATAATTAGGTCTTCCTGGAATGATTATTGATTTGATAAACTCCCCTTTGGACAGTGATGTTTTTCCGGGACCAAGAGTTATTTCAGCTACATTACATTCTCTGACACCATTAGGGCCCACTATCTTTACTGAACAGTTTGACGAGATCAATGCAGGTACCGTATCTGCAGCGGGTGATGCATTACACAAATTACCACCTATGGTACACCTACCTTGAATTTGAGTAGAACCAATTAGATCAAATGACTCAGCAATTCCCGGAGCAAATTGCTTTAGATCGACATTATTATTAAAATCAAAGCCAGAAACTGCCGCACCTATTTCATAACCGTCTGTTGTCTTAGTTATACTTTTAATTCCAGGCAGACTTTTAATGTCAACAATTAAGTCAGGCTTGATAACGCCTGACTTCATCTGCACTAATATGTCTGTACCTCCTGCGAGAACTCTAGCAACACCTGTCTCTGCGACTAACATATCTGCAACTTCTTGTTCGGTGCTTGGCTTAGAATAAATCATAACTTTATATTACTACAAATTCAAAAAAATACCAATATCAGAAAACATTATTAAGCGTGATTAAAAAAACTTAATACCCCAATCTGATGTTATATTTCTAGATTTTTAATTTATTGTCACAACTTGTGAAATTAAAGGCTTTTCTAAAGCTAAAAAGATAAAATCATTCTAACTATTTTAGTAACTAACATGCTACTAACTAGAAATGTTATTAGATTTTCTACAGCAAAAACCTCTTTTCCTTCTTATAAGTTTTGGAATTGGTTTTTTTGCAGGCCTAGTAAAGGGCGCTGTAGGATTCGCAATGCCGATGATCTTTTTATCAGGATTAAGTATTTTAATGCCTGCCAAGCAAGCCCTGGCTGCGCTCATTCTTCCTACTTTGATTACAAATATTATCCAGTCTTCTAATAGAGGAACCACAAAAATTACCCATATTCTGAGACGCCATAGTTTTTTTCTTGTAACAAGTGGCGGATTTTTGATTGTAAGCAGCCAATTAACTTCACACTTACCAACTGAAGCTTTTCTAGTAGGAATAGGTCTTATGATTTGTTTTTTTTCTTTATTCCAATTACTTGGAACCAAAATCATACTTAAAAAGGGGGATTACAAGCTGACCTTCGGTGTTGCTGCGATAACGGGCTTTGTAGGTGGTATGTCTGGCATATGGGGGCCTTTAACTGTCGCATATCTGTCTTCCCTAAACCTACCTAAAGAGCAGCATATTAAAGTTCAAGGTGTTGTGTATAGCTTAGGCTCTTTATTATTATTTTTTAGCCATATTAATTCAGGGATTTTTACTTTATACACTGCTTCGTTCTCTGCTTCCTTAATTTTGCCAGCTCTTCTGGGACTTTTATTAGGTAGAAAGATTAGAAATTATCTGGATGAGAAAAGATTCCAACAAATAACTCTTATAGTACTTTTATTTGCCGGATTAAATTTAATACGAAAAGCCATTTTCTTTAATTAGTGTTGACTAGCAATATTGTTAGTTTTTCTTTCCAACAGCGGCTCCCCGAATTTCCACTGATCCCAATTCAGTATCATTAACGGAAAAAACAGTTCCTAACTCTCCAGAATTTGGTCCAAACAAAGCTCCATCAGATTCAAGCTTATAATTACTTGTGAGAGGTACATCTAAGTTATTATTTTTTAACTCAATTGAATTAAAACAAATACGACTTCCATTACAAATATTACCACTAGGAAAGATAATATCTACAACAGCTGAAGCTGGACAGTCTCTGCAACTCAAATCCAAAAATGATTTTTTGCCCGCCAATGAAGTAATCTCTCCGCTAATTTTACTGTTTGTTCCGTCAAATTCAAATAAAATATTACTATTTCCAGTTAAACCATAAAGCGCTTTTCCATCATTAATAAACACTTCAGCATTACCTGAATATGTAAAACTTCCAGTAGGATAAGGTTCTGAGGAATTTCTTAAACCAAGAACACCAAATTCTTGATTAATTGAATTTCCCTCAGGTATAATAGTAACAAAACTAGTAGTTTTTTTGTTTGGTAGATCAAATTGAATAGTTTCGCTTGTTGTATTTCCTGGGTTAGAGATTACTGCCGATGCAGCACCTTGGTTCCGAACATAAAGACCTGAAATTTTTGAAAGGCTTAAAGTATTACCATCTACGGTTACTAGTTCAAGATTTGAAGTTTCAGGCGAAGTTAAATCATATAAGGAATAGTCTTCAACCTTTTGTATAGAGCCCCCACAACTTAGTAAAAAGAGACATGAAACAAATAATAAAATTGAACTGCTATAATTTATTTCGCCCATATTCTTTCCTATTTTAGATCAAAAGAAAATCTACAGCAGATAACTGATCTGGAGACACTCCATAAAAAACTATGCTACAGCCTTCATCGGCAAATCTTGCAAAACCATCACTATTGGCACCAATCTTATCATTCACTTCTGCAAAAGTCTGATATCCAAACGCAGAAAGGTCTACTTTATCTTTTCCTACCACAAAATCAGCCGATACAGGGCTTGAATTCAATAAATTGTTTATGTCCAGATTAAATTTTGCTATTATATCATTACCATCTTTGGGTGAAAAAACAAAGGTATCTACTCCATTTCCACCCTCAATAAAATCATCACCTGGCCCACCTTCTAAAGTATCATTTCCTAGAAAATAAGCTGAAAGCAAAAGATCTCCAATTAAAAAATCATTTTGTGTATTACCGCTAAGAGGGTTGTCTCCGGTTCCACCAATAATGACATCCGAGCCGGCTCCTCCATCTACTGCGCTATCACCACCAGTAGCAACCACAATATCATCATTAGGCGTTCCTTTGATCACAATTTGGCTGAAAGCATCTTTAAAAACTTCTCTATCCTCTTCAGAGGAGCTTGTTAAAGTTTTTACTGGATAGCTGATTACAGTGGTGGGAGAGGACCAAATCATTTCTTGGAACCCTAAATTGTCAGTAAAACTAACCTTTACCTTAAGAGCACTGCCTGCATCGGTAGAAGTAATATTATATTTACTCCCATTTGCACCATTAATTATGGTTTCGTCCCTATACCATTGATAATTTACAAAATTTGCACCGCCTTCAAGATCAGTTAAGTTAGGAATAGCTGTTACTGTATAACCAATATTAACATCACCTTCGATTATGACATTCCCTGATACAGGATGATTAATAGGAGCTACCTCTATTTCTAACTCAGTGTTCACAGTCCCTCCGTTGCCATCGTCAGCCAAAATTTCTAAGATAGCACCAGATAAATCAGCTCTAGTGGGTTGGACTTCAATGACATTCGTTTCTTGAGCAAATGTTATCCAACCAGGAAGGGTGGCACCACCCGCTAATCTGACCGTTAAACCCAATGAATCATTATCATCATCATAAAAAATCTCTGAAGTCACTATGGTCTTAGTAGTAGATCGCTCTTCGATAACTTGCCAAAGTGCTGGAGGGGATTTTACAGTAGGTAAATCGTTTACATCATTAATACTTACAGTAATACCTTGATTTTTTGAAAGTAGTCCGGTCCCATTGTCAGTAGCAATAATGTCAAAACTATAATTAGACTTAGCCTCAAAATTTGCTGAATTGAGAAGTCTTACCTCACCATCGTCTGCATCAATTATAACTAAAGTTGAGTCTAACCCTGATACGGAATAGGTTAATACATCACTAGTATCTACATCAGTCGCTGTAGCTGTGTATACAACAGTGCTGGCATCCAAATTCTCGTTAACCGATGAGGTTGCAGCAGATGTGATAACCGGAGCTTCATTGATATCGTTAATATTTAATATAATTACTTCAGTATCTGAAAGTGTCCCAACGCCGTTATCAGTCACAATAACATTAAAACTATAGCTAGGCTTCGTTTCAAAATCTGCTGATGAATTTAGCCTTACTTCACCATCATCACTATCAATCGTGACCAAACCTGCATCAGTGCCTGATAAAGAATAGCTTAACGTATCACTAGAATCTACATCAATGGCTGTGACTGTATAGATAACATCACTAGCATCCAAATTCTCATCAATAGTTGCAGTTACGGCAGATGTGATATCTGGCGCTTCATTAATATCATTTACACTAACCGTTATCGTTTGAACTCCAGAAAGTGTCCCTGTCCCGTCATCAGTTGCAACCACATTAAAACTATACGAAGACTGGGTTTCAAAATCAGCTGATGCATTTAACCTGACTTCACCATCATCACTATCAATAGTTACTAAACCTGAATCAGTCCCTGATACCGAGTAGGATAAAGAATTACTGGGATCGGCGTCAGTCGCTGTAGCCGTGTAAATAACAGTACTGGCATCAGAATTCTCATTCACAGAGGAGGTTGCTGCAGATGTGATAACAGGTGCCTCATTCACATCATTTATGCTGATTGTAATGGATGCTGTGTCATTTGAATTATCTGGATCAGTAACAGTAACATCAAAACTATAACTAGTTTTTGTTTCAAAATTTGCCAATGCATTCAGCCTTATTTCGCCATCATCACTATCAATAGTGACTAAACCTGAATCTGCACCCCCAGACACTGAATACGTCAAAACATCTGACACATCGGCATCAGATGCTAATACAGTATAAATAACTGATGTTATGTCAGAATTTTCGTTTAAGTTCCCTGTTAGATTTGTTGTATCAATTACTGGGGCTGCTTCATTAACATTATTTATTGTAACAGTTAGGATCTGAGTGGAAGAATACCCCACCGTTGTTTCAGCAGCCTTAATTTCAACCTCGTAGGTATTATTGCTATCAGAATCGGTAGGCAATTCGAAGTTTGGACCACTCACAAAAGTTAAATTCCCACCAGCATCTATATTAAATTTGTCTCCATCCAAGCCACTATTGATTGACCAAATTACGGCAACATTAGCTGTTAAAGTAGTAACAACTGTTAGATTTTCATTTATTGAAGTTTCTGAAGTGGAAGAACCTGCCAGATTACTTGGACCCTGTATTAAGGGTGTGACGACCTTGACAGTCAAAACCCCACTGTCCGTACCGCCATTTCCATCAGAAATAACATAAGTTATCGTTTCAGTAAGGGAAGAAGCTCCAACTGGAGGCGTATAATTTATTGTGGAGCCATCGTCTGTAACAGTCCCAGAACCTGAATAGGTAACTGACTGAAGGCTTAACGTATTGCCATCTTCATCAATATCATCATCAAGTACTACTATATTATTTTTTGAAACATCCATTGTTGTGATGGCGAGATCATCAATCGCCACGGGAGTATCATTTTTATCATTAACATTGATAGTAATAGCCTTACTTACTGAAGCAGAAGAGGCCCCATTATCAGTCGCGACTACATTAAAACTATAGGCATTTTTTGTTTCAAAATTTGCTGCGGCTTTAAGTCTTATTTCTCCGTCATCAGAATCCACTTCGACAAGTGATGCATCGGTTCCAGTGACTGAAAATGTAACTGTTTGCCCAGAATCTGGATCTGAGGCTGTTGCATCATAAGCTACTGTCGTTATATCAGCATTTTCATCTATTGAACCAGTACTTCCAGACAAAATGCTAGGCGGATCATTGATATCATTTACACTTAGACTAACAGCTTCAGTAACAGATAGTGCACCAGCCCCATCATCTGTCACCTTAACATTGAAGTTATAGCTAGATTTAGTTTCAAAATCAGCGGATGTATTTAATCTCACTTCACCATCGTCAGTATCAATTGATACTAAAGCAGCATCAGTTCCTGATAGGGAATACGTTAAGGTATCACTATCATCATCAGTGGCATTAACAGTATAGACCACTGTGCTAGCGTCTAAATTCTCATTAACAGAAGGTGTTGTGATAGAAGTAACGACAGGCGCATCATTAATATCATTAATATTTACCGTAATCGCTTTAGTACCAGAAAGTGTTCCGGTCCCATTATCTGTCGCAACAACATTAAAGTTGTAATTAGATTTCGCTTCAAAATTAGCTGAGGAATTAAGGGTCACTTGACCATTATTTGCATCAATAGCTACTAATCCAGCGTCAGTTCCAGATACCGAATATGTTAATGTATCAGAAGAATCCACATCAGTCGCTGTAGCTGTGTAGACAACCGAACTGGCGTCTAAATTCTCATTAACTGAGGATGTTGCAACCGATGTGATTACAGGCGCTTCGTTGATGTCATTAATGCTCACAGTAATAGCTTCGGTATCTGATAGAGTGCCTGTTCCATCATCCGTTACACTGACATTAAAGCTGTAGCTAGATTTAGTTTCAAAATCTGCAGAAGAATTAAATGTTACTTGACCGTTGTTAGCATCAATAGTTATCAAGCCAGAATCAGCCCCTGAGACAGCATAGGTAAGCGTATCACTAGAATCTACATCAGTGGCCGTAGCAGTATAAACAACTGTGCTGGCATCTAAATTTTCATCAACAGAAGATGTTGTCGCAGATGTAATAACTGGAGCATCATTTGTCTTTGTAAAATTAATAGTTGAGCTTGCTGTTCCCAGTTGCTCATTACCATTACTACCATTGATACTAGTTACCTTTACTGTCAAATCTTTGGAAGCGGGTGGATCTTCAGAAGTACTTTCATATTTAACTCTCCGAGCTATTTCCTGAACCATCGTATCAGAGATAGTCGGAGGTACTATATTTTCAGTTACCGTAACATTATCCACAAATAACTGAGCTCCTGCATAGTAGCCTCCAGTATAATCATAAGTTCCTGCTACAAACACAAATTTGTATGAACCTGGGGTATTAACTGTTACTGTTTCAGTAGACCAGGAAGTGTTATTCCGGGCATCTCCGTATCCATAATATGCCCCTGTTTCATCAAGAATTGTTATGAAACTATTATCGTCGACATTTACTATATATCCGTAAACATCATAAGCGTCAGCTCCTCCGTCCGCTTTCCAATCAAAACTTACTTGATCACCAGATCGAAGGTACACAGTGTTGTCGCTATAAAGAGCCGGCCCTCTGATTATGTCATAACCTGACAGACGCGTCGATCCATCGGCCCTTAACCCAGCAGAATCAATACGTACTGTTGAACTTGTTAATTTTACCGAATACTCCCCGCCCCCATCATCATTAACAACGCCTACGTAAGTGGTGCCCACATCGCTCAACGGAAGAATTTGATCACTAGCGGCACTTTGAGGGTCATTATCAGCCCTGGATCCAGTAGGCGTTGGAAAAGTAGTATCTGTAGGAGTATTTAGACCACCAATTGTGGTTGTGCCAAAAATTATTGGACCATCATCAGTGTCGGTTATTTGCCAATTGCCAAAAGTATTAGCGGAGGTATCGTTTGTCTCAAAATCTCCGTTTTGAAATTTATTAGAAATATTTACCCTTAAAGCATTACCTGCAAGACCATCTTTTATTGAGTCTACATTTCCAAGTATTGCAGCTCCAGTTCCGTTCCCAACATATAGAACTGAATTTACAATAGACACTTGCCCATTAACTGTTGAAGCAGTGCCATCATCGGTAAATCGAAGGAAATCGGTGGAAGCACCTCCTGTCAGGCTAAATTCAATCCAGCCGCCTTCATATTTATCTCCAGAAGAAATTCCTCCAGTAACAGTGATGTTAGTATCTAGAGCAGCTAATGCAGCATTTTCTGTATAGCCGATTGGATCGTCTAGATCTGATATTGATGGTGTCCCCAACGTTCCAGAAAAAACTGAAGGAACTAAAGAGGCACTGTTAACAGTTCCCCCACTCACAATCTCTAGATCCCAGTCTGCATTCAAGATACCAGGCCCAGTCATATTATTCGATGCTGCTATGCTTGAATTAGACTTACTAGAAATAAGTTGGAGAAATTCCTGTCCAACCGTACCTTGGCCTACGTTACAACCGTATAGGTGAATATCTCCTCCAGGCCCTAAAGCATTACCTATAGAGACTAAATAATTCTGAGAATCGGATATATTGTTTGAGGATATGAAACCACTAGAAAACTTGAGGATTCCAGGTTCACCATGACTCAAAATATGTATCGAACCAAGATTTTTTTGTGACTCAAGCGTCTTAGCGATTTGCTCAAAAGCGTTATTGCTAGAATCTAATATGTAAACCAGGTGACTTTGGGAAAATTCATCGAGTAAGTCAGCGAAGTTTGATATATTTTTGTCAATAAATATAACTGCCATAATGTATTATATTGCACAATAATTAGAAATTCTCAAACTATGGATAAATTTTACTTAAGCGGGGTCATAGCGAAGCTTAACGGAATCCAATTAAACCTGGCACACTATTTATTTTTTTAGATTAAGTATGCGTTTTTTAAGCCATCCCAAATAAGCTTTAATGAAATTAATAATAATGCCCAAGAAACAATCTTGAAGAATATTTTTTCAGGTATGACCTTGACTAATTTGTACCCTAAATAAACTGCAATAGATGCAGGGAAAATTAGGTATAGAGCTATTTTTAAAGTACCTAGGTTCATTTGGCCCAAAAAATAGTATGGGGGTATTTTGATAGCATTCACATAACTAAAGGCTATCACAGAAGTTCCTACATAGACTGACTTAGATAAGCCAATAGGGAGTATAAAAATTTGCCAGGGAGGACCTCCATTATGACTAATAAAACTTGTGAATCCCGCTACAGTGCACCAAAAAATACCTTTTTTCTTGTTCAACTCTTGAGATTTCCTAGAGCTCAAAATATCTAATAAAATTTGACGAATAGCATATACTGCCCCCATTAGGCCTATTAAAATAGTCACTACCCATTCAATGACTATGTGAGCAGTTACCCAACCAATAATTACTCCTACTGTCATACCTACAATGCCAATTTTTAAAACAGCGGCATTATAATCTTTTCTATAAAAAGCTAATGCAAAAATGTCTGAAACAATATAAACTGGTAGTAAAAGACCAGCTGCTGCGATTGGGGACATGAAAAGTGCTAAGCTGGGTACTGCAAGAGCAGCCACCACTGGTAGTCCACCCTTACCCAATCCAACAGATACAGCAGCAAAAGTTGCTATAAGCCAAAATATTAAGTCATTTTGCATTACTATCTTAACACAAACAAATTTACTTTAGGTTGCTTATACTTGATCCAAGGGGAAAAGAATTTAAGCGTCCTATTGGGCCCCAATTAATTAGACTATCTTATGCCCTAAGCTAGTGAGCTCCTCGGCTATCACCTTTATATGATCAGGCCCTACCTCACAGCAACCCCCGACAATAGTTGCTCCAAGATTAATCCACTGAAGAATGAATTTTAAATACTCCTTTGGTGACAAATCCTTTCGCCTTTCAAGAGCAGCAACAGTGGGGGCTTCCTTAAGAAAATCCTTATTAATCTTTGTAAAGCCATTAGCATAAGCCCCAAATCTAAAACCAAATTGAGAAATAGCATGTACAGCATCGCTAACAGCTTCAGGTCTAGAACAATTAATTAAAACTGCATCTGGCTTGTGTTGTTTAAGAACCGTTTTTATTTTGGAAATACTTTCTCCAGACCTAAGTTTCAAGCCATTAAAATCATCAACAGAAAATGCAACCCAAACTGGTTTAGAACTTTTCTTCGCAGCTCTAAGCGCACCGTCAGCCTGATCTACTGAGGACATAGTTTCAATTAGTAAAAGGTCAGACTTAGCTGAAATTATCGATATTATTTCTTTATACATTTCTTCAGCTTCAACTGCTGAAGGGCAAATTTCAGGTCGATAAGATGCCAAAAGTGGGCCAATTGAACCTGCAACTAGCCCAGAGCCGTGTTTATATCTAGATTTTAATGCGCTATCAACGGCAATATCCCATAATTCAAAACGTTGGTTTTCTAGTCCATCCCGTTTTAAACGCTCATAATGAACTGAATATGTATTAGTAGTAGCAACAGTAGCTCCAGCTTTAAAATAATCAGAATGCACCTGAGCAACTAGATCTGGTTTGTCTATCATGACTGATGTAGACCATTGAGACGTAGGCCGATGGTCAGATCGCTTTACTAGTTCCTGTCCTATTGAACCATCGAGTAAAGTTATATTTTTTTTTGGTTTCATTAATACGCTGCTTTATCAGTTTTATTAGCTAAAAACAAAAACTAATCTTCCATTTTTATTAAAACAGACACTCAAACTATACCACCATTACCTTATATTGTTTAAAACAAGTATAATCAAAACTCCCAAATAAACATCAACTTATGCAATTCAGATCATATATTTTGCAATTTCTGGGCCATTGGATACAATTTTTTTATGTTTGGCTCCTAAAACTCCTTGCAAATTCTTAATGAATCTAAAATTGCACAATGTGCGTCTCTACTATTTACAGCATCTCCCACTCGATACAGATGGAATCCTTCACCTCCAAATACTGGTTGAGCCTTGCCTTTAACCATCGCAGTTAGTTCAGTTACTCCCCTATTAAGGGAAAGAGAATTTAATTTATAAAAAAGCTTATCATTTGGTAAAGTACCTGCCTCCAAAATAAAATGGTCAACTTCTTTAATACTTTGTTGCCCGGTATGGGTATTTCTTAATACTACATTTATCCTATTTTTATCTTTTACAATTTTTACTAGTTCATTATCAACCTGCATACGAATTCCCTTTTGATAGAACCGCTTCATAAAAGGCGAAATTTCCATTCTCATTGCTTCCATGCCTATAGCGGGATCAGGAGTGTTAAGGATGACCTCTGATCCATTATCCGCAAGATAATCAGCTGTTACTAAAGAGGAATTTTTTCCAGTTTCATCATGAAGGAATGTTAAACCCTCCAGCCTTTTACCATCAAGTATTTCCCAAGTTGAAAATACTTTAGCATCTCCATTAACGTTACATAGATTTGGAAAACCACCAGTTGCTAAGATAACAATATCTGCTCTTTTACTCAATATATCAGTATGTTCCATAAATTTATTCATTTGAATGTCTACTTTTAATATTCTGCACTCTTCAACTAACCAATCAATTATTCCACTTAAATCCCGACGCCATTTTACTTTACTTGCATAATTGAGTTGACCTCCAAGCTTACTAGTCGCCTCATAAAGAGAAACATCATGTCCTCGTTCTGCAGAGACTCTTGCTGCTTCCAAGCCTGCAGGGCCACCTCCGATAATTAAGATCTTTTTTGATTTACTCGCTTTATTTATCTTATGGGGCAGCCATGTTTCTCTAGCAGTCGCAGGATTTTGCACACAATAACCATAGTTCGAGCAATAAGTGGCTCCAACACAGGTTCTTATCCTGTGTTCGTTTTTTTTGAGTATCTTTTCTACTATGTAGGGATCTGAAATGTGGTTTCGGGTCATGCCAATTATATCAACCAGGCCTTCCTGAATAGCATACCTTGCTGTAGCAAGATCATTAATTCTAGTGGCATGTAAAATCGGCAAATTGATTTCTTTTTTAAACCTCCCTGCCTGTTCTAAAAAGGGTGCTAATGGAGCAGAAAGACCTGGCATATTAGAAGATAACCTTGGTAATGTATCAATCCTACCAGATACTAAATTCAAGAAGTCTAAAACACCATCAGCCCTCAATTTTAAACCAATTTTTATATTATCTTCTTCAGATAAACCATTTTTATCGTAATCGTTCTCAGTCATAGTCATGCGAACACCTAAGGCAAAGTCGTTTCCGACTTTTGATCTCATTGAGTCAAAAACCATCCGACTAAACCTCATTCTATTATCAAGAGACCCTCCAAACTCATCACCCCTCTTATTAGTTAATGGAGACCAAAACTGATCGATAAGATGACCAGAAGCGATAACTTCTACACCGTCCAACCCACCTTCTTTACAAACTAAGGCAGCCTGCCCAAAAGCTTCAACTATCCTGTTAATATCTTCTTTATCCATTGATCTAGGAAAGCCCCTATGTAAAGTTTCCCTGACCGCTGATGGGGCTAATATAGGGGTCCATTCACCTACATTAGAATTTGTTCGACGTCCAAGGTGTGTAATTTGGGTCATAATTGTTGCATCTCTGGTGTGATAAAAATCAGAAATCCTATTAAAAAATGGTATTATTGTCTTATCGATAATAAGTTGATCAAAGACAGGGGCGGTATCTATCGCTACTGTGCCAGAGCCACCGATGAATGAAAGTCCGATTCCACCTTTTGCTTTTTCAGCTTGATACAAAAACGTAGTTTCGGTGGGCTTGCCATTCACCGCATGACTTAAGGCATGACCGCTACTAAAGATCCTATTTTTAACTTTGAGCCTTCCCACAGAAAATGGTTTTAACAGTGGGTCTATTTTTTTGATTTGCTTTTCTTTGCTATTATGTATCACACTATTGAGAATACTATCGTTTAAGACTATGTCAAAGCATATGGATTATCGAACTATTAAAAGAGCAAACTGTATTTTTGGAAAAACTTAATTGATATCTATAGCCAAACCAATATTTTCTTAGTAGTTTTTTGACTAATACTCTACAAGCCTTAACATATGGTCTACTGATTTGGTAAAATTTTTAGTAATTCTTTCTATTAATGTATTTTTTTTCCAGCAATTAAATGCTGATGCAGTAACAGCTTGGAAAATTGCATCCCCATCGGTAGTTTCAGTTGCTCCAACCTGGCCAGGTTACCAGAACCCAGGTTTTGGAGCACCTCCTGGAACGGCCCCAGAAGGAACAGGAGTTATTTTATCCAAGGAAGGTCACATCCTCACTGCTTCTCACGTAATATCTAAAGCAATTAAAATAAAAGTGAGGGATATTTCAGGAAAGGAATTTGAAGCTAAAGTGCTTTTTGATGATCCAATTACTGATCTAGCAGTAATAAAAGTAAAAATAATGACCAAGCCCATAGTGCTTGCTAATAAGACACCAGAAATCGGTAGTAAAACTTGCCTAATCAGTAATTCCTTTGGATTAAATCTAAGTATAACCTGCGGTATTGTATCGGCAGTTAACCGTAGAAACGTCGGCTTTAATCAAGTTGAAGACTTTATACAAACTGATGCAGCTTCTAACCCTGGCTCATCAGGAGGAGCATTAATTGATTTAAACGGTGTTTTAATTGGTATGATGAGTGGGATATTCACTAAAAATACAGACACTAATGCAGGCGTAAATTTTGCTATCTCGACAGATCTAATTAAAAAGACCATACCCTCTGTAAAGAATTAGAATGCTACAAATGAAAACAATTGTATTAATCGTTTTTAATTTTTTAGTAAGCACTGGATTGGCATCAGCAGTCTCCCCTTCCTCAAAAATCATAAGTAACTATAAAAATTTCTTTCTTGAGACCTGCAACACTATTACTGAAAAAGAATTTATTCCGAATATTGTAATAGGATGGAACTTGAAATCTAAGGATAACACTAGAATCCACTTTATAGACTCTGCAAATAAACAAGAAGTACAAATAGTTACAAACACTCGAAATAAAAATCAAAAAAACTTAAAATATACTTTCTATAAAGATTCTAAACCTGAGTTATTTTTAGCCACACGTGGTCTATGTATCGTTAATGTGGCAAGATTAATAAAAAGAGATAGTAACGGAAGTATAGAGTCAATATCCACCCTTTCAGCTGATTTACTCTCCGAAAAGCTAACAGAAGCCTTAAACCCTGAAGTTCCTTACCTTGAACCAACTACAGGTATTAGGGTGGCATTGATAGATACGGGAATAAATTACTTATTACCTGAAATAACCAAAAATCTAGCTAGAGAAAAACCTAGTGTTCTCTTAGGCTTCGATTTTGAGGATGGAGACAAGCGTCCTTTTGATGTTGACTTTGTCGGATCACCTTTTTTTCCAAGACATCACGGTACAAGCGTTGCAAGTATACTAATAAGGGAGGCACCAAATGTGCAAATTGTACCATATCGATTTTCAAGAAAAAACCCCTGCTTATTTGCAAAGATTATAGAAGACATTGCTAGGCTTGATATTAAAGTAGCTTTGATGCCAATGGGTTCACAAAATATAAAAACATGGCAGTGTTTCTATGATACCGCAATGAAAAACAAGGATATATTATTTATTGTTTCTGCCGGAAACCAAAATAAGAATATTGACACTAATCAAATTTACCCCGCAAGCCTACCCTTAGAAAATATGCTTGTTATCTCTTCTGGAACAATTTTTGGGGACCTTGCCAAAGGCTCAAATTTTGGCTCTGAAAATGTAGATTTAATTGTTAACGCAGAACAAATTAGTGTTACTGATCACCGTGGTGTGAAATCTGTAGCGTCTGGCTCAAGTTACGCAGTGCCCCGAATTGGTGCTATGGTAGTTAGATTTTTAGCCGTAAACCCTGAAGCAAGCATTGATAAAATCAAAGATGTACTGAAAAAACGTGCTATCCAGTATAAAAAGTCTTCGGTAAAAATAGGCTGGATCCCAGACCCCTTAGATGATTATCTTTTCAAAGAGAACTAAAATATTTCTTTAGAAAATCTGACGCTTGAGGGTAAGCATAGGGATTATTCTTTTTGATAAGTGCTAACGCCTTCATTGCAAAAACCTTATTATTAGAAAATGCTGCAGCCTGTACAGCCATTCTCAAAACCAACGGGTCCTCATCAACAAAACTTAATAAATGGTTTAAAACTTCAACTTGCTTATCATACAACCGTTGATATTGTAATGATATAGCAAAAGATATCAAGCTCGTCGGGCTGTTTGGATCTAACGTCACACTTTTCTTTAAGAATTTATTAGATTCTTGAAATAGCCCTATTGTTCCAAAATATTGGCCAATCATATCAAAAAGGGTCTTATTATTAGCTAGTTCACAATTCATTTTCAATTTATCTACTAAGATAGATCCTGGGGCTCCTTGTAAACGTACAAGATCAGAAAGCATTTCAGAGCATAATCTAAAGCCTTTACCCCGTTCCTGAAACTCTTTTTCAGTACTTTCAAAATCTTTAATCACTTCATTTAGAACTTGGATTGGAATAGCTTCATTATATTGCCCACTACCACCAGCTATAATTCCAACTAACTCCCCATCTCCATTGATGAGAGCTCCTCCACTAATACCTGGAAGATTTCTGAGCGTAGAATGTATTCTTGCCTGGCTCAAACTTTTAGGAGGATATGCTATCAATCTTCCTTCTGGAAATACTCTTACCTTTCCACGACCTATCCCATAAGCTATGCTTCGCAGATTTTTAAAATGTGTTGGAGCGGCTATTTGAGCTAATGATATTTTGGCGTTTTTCTTTAAACTCAATAAGACAAGATCAGAGTCATGCCGATTGGGGATCACATAAGCCTCTAAATAAACGCCACTAGGATCTAGAATCTTAACTAAAAGGTTATCCTCAACAACATGCTTATTTGTTACAAAAAAAGTATCATTCAGTGCCACCGAAGTCGCTGTAATTTCACCAGCTAATACTATTCTAACTCTATCAGTCCAGTTACAAACCTTTTTATCAAGAGAACAGCATAACCCTAATGCAGGAAGTAAAAAATAAATTACAAACAAAATATGTGTGATAGAAGACCTTTTATAGAAATAGTTTCTAACCAAACATTTATAAAAGAAATCGTAAAATCTATGATAAAGCATTTCTTTCTAAAGATTAAAACTGTTGATTTAATTTTTTTTCATGGATTCATCAAAATGCTTAAGAACGTCAAAAATATTTTCCAATTTATAGGCTAGACCATAAACATACCTGTCTGGTCTAATTAAAATAGCTTCCACGTTAAATGAATCAAGCCATTTATTTGTAGATTTATTTTCAGCTATAACTTTTATTTCCCAATCTTTGATGATTTTAAAATTAGCTTCATAATCCTTACCCCCCAAGTCAGACTTAATTAGTAAGATAAACTTATAGGGCGCCTCATCATCAGAAAGGCTTCCACTATCTAGGAAAAACTGAGGAGAAATTTGGCCAAGTGGCGGAGAACCTTGCATCCAATCACCCAGTCCTAATTGAGGCTTAGGAAAAGCAAATACATTATTCTGCTTTGCATTTTTTTGCTCGAAATAAGAAGTTATTAATTGTGGATCACCTGTTTTGATAGTTTTACCACATTTGACTGCAAGGTCGATATATTCTCTAACATGTGA
>MDTB01088099.1_pt1 | contig 16864 bp, 31 predicted proteins | sample 811161 | NCBI WGS metagenome assembly MDTB01 (sample SAMN05326650, study PRJNA326480) | marine metagenome | isolation source: seawater | place: Mediterranean Sea | collected 2009
AACATATATTTGGTGGGTATGAACACTTATTTAGTCCGTGGAATATTACGACATCTAAAAGAGATGATGTAGAAGAAGAGTTGTATCAGTTAGCAATGAGGTCAGATGGTTACAATAAAGATTTAGCCCCTCGTTGGAATGTCAAAGAAATAGATGGTATACCTTTAAACAGAACACAAAAAGATAGATTTAATTATTATTGGACTACTATGGACGATAAAGGATTTGTAGAAGGTGAGTCTGGTTATAAAGAAGAATACAATTTAAAAAATACATTAAGAAGTGCTATTCAATCTTCACAATATAAAGTACAAGATGATACAGGAAAGTCATTAATGCTTAATACAATATTTAATGAAAGAAGAAGAATGGCAAAAGGTAAAATGGTGGGTAACCCTGTTGAGTTTCCAGAATTGTATGAACTGCATCAAATTGTTGCAAAAGAAAAAGAATCAAAAATTATGTTACAAAAATTAAAAGATAAGTATTTATTACAAGGTGACTAATTTATGGAAATGGTGTATAAATAGATATGGCTAGTTTTGATATTAATGCAGTAAATCGTAGGGTGCAATTCACAACAAACGGAAGTCAAACTGATTTTGCTTTTTCATTTCAGATTAATACTGCATCAGATTTAAAGGTTATATTAGGAACTACAACACAAACATTAAGTTCTGATTATTCTGTAACAGTTGCTTCAGATGGTACAGGCACAGTTTCTTTTAGTAGTGCCCCCACAACAGGACAAAAACTAACAATCTTAGCTAACAAAAATTTATCACGTACAAGTGTTTACTCAACAGGGGCTAGTTTTTCTGCACAAAGTTTGGAAACAGATTTTGATGACCAGATGATGTTCTTACAACAACTAAATGAAAAAATAGACCGAGCTCCCAAATTAGCAGAGTCTGTTATCGGAACAACATCTCCTAGCTTAACCATTCCTTATAACGATACCGCAAGTAATAACGCTAATAAAGTTATAGCTTTTGACAGTACAGGTACACAACTACAATTATCTGATTCTGGTATATCATCTGTAACTGTTAATGTAACTACACTTGGTGCCGGATCTTCTGGTTCTGGTACAGGGTCAGTATCTGGTGATGCACTAACATTAAATTTATCTTTACCACAAGGGGCAGACGGCACAAGTGGAAGTGATGGTGCAGATGGTAATGATGGAATCTTTAATGCTATAGCTTCACAATCAGAAGCAGAAACAGGTACAGATAATGTAAAAGGTATGACACCGCTTAGAGTAAAACAAGCAGTTGATTCGCAAGTCGGTTCAATATCCGCTATTGCTTCTAAATTTTTTGGATTGAAAAAAACAACAGATTCTACAGGTAGAAAGATTGCAACACAAGAACACACTTTAGTGGGTGGTAGTGAAGCACTTGTACTTGCAGATTATGATACATACTTTTTTGCTACAGGAAGTATATTTATGAGTATTAACAGTAGTGGACATTTAATAATAAATATGCCATAAATAAAGGGCGTATATTTAAAAAAGGAAAAATATGGCAACAGTTGATTTAGGAAAAATTAAGTTTACTTGGAGAGGTGCATTCTCTACCTCTAACACTTACGAAGCAGATGACGTAGTTTCTTATAGCGGTTCATCTTGGGTTTACGTAAATTCTACCGCAAAGACAGGTACAAGTGCAGGAGCACCTACTTCAACCAATACAACACATTGGAATGTAATGGCAGAGGGCACAGGTACTCTAACAACTGCTGGTGATTTACTAACACACAACGGATCAAACAACCAAAGACTAGCACTTGGTACAACAGGTCAAGTTCTTAAAGCTTCATCTACTTCTGTAAATTGGTCAAACTCAAATGAATTTTTTCAGATAGATATGTTAGGAACTAACATTCCTTTATATGCAAATACATTTCAAGCCGGTGCTACTGATACAGGAACTGCTGGTAAACGACCTTGGTTAGCAGAATATAATGGTAAGTCTGGTGCAACGGCAGATTGGATTCCTTATGATGGTATGCCAAACCCTGCTTGTGGACCTGTAAAAAGGGATAGAGATGATATGCATAATAACTATGCTACCCTATGTTATCTAAATGGTAATTATGAACCTGTTATGAGAGGGTATAACTATTATAGTGCGGCACCTATAAATAATGGTGCAGTAGATAATGTGGTTTATAAATCAAAAATATCTATGGAATTTGGTGGATTAAAAGATGGTGAATATTTTGTTCGTATGTGGGGTAAAGGCGGAACATCTTGGGCATTGACAAATAAAGGTAATGTTTTTGTTACAGGAGAAAATTCACAAGGCGAACTTGGGTTAGGTGATACAACTGACAGATACCAATGGGTTAAGAATCCATACCTTGGTCCAGATGCAACAAACAATAGTATTACTTGTGAGGTTTCGTGTTTAGCACCTAGTATTTATGGGGGTTATCAATGGTCTACTGTTACTAAAATTTTTGCTATCCTACACGATGGACGAGTAATGGCGTGGGGAGATAACACACAAGGGCAACTTGGGATTGGGTCAACTACTGACCAAACTAAACCTGTCATTGTAAGTTCTTTGACAAACATAAAACAAATATCTGGTGGTGTGTACGATACGTGGGCATTAGATGGTAGTGGTAACGTATTTCATACAGGTAATAACAACACAGGTGTAGGTCTTGGTACATCAAGACAAGCATTCACACAACTTACAGGAGTATCTAATGTAGAACAAATTTGTCTACACGCTTCTGGTCGTTATAGTAGTGCCGTCCAATCTGTAGGGTGGGCTTTACAAAGTAATGGCGACCTGTTTGGGTGCGGCTACAATGGTGCCGGTAATCTTGGAGATGGGACAACTGCCGATAAAAGTGCTTTTACCCAAATCGGTGGGTCAGAAAATTTTAGTGCGGTTCAAGTTACAGGTAATGGTGCAACGTCTTCCTCTGTTTTATGGTTGGGTCAAGGAACAAGTACAGATACATTTAATGATGGACCGGGTGATATGTACCAACTTACTATTGCATCTAACACAGGTAATGGATTTAGATTGGTGGGTTACAATGGTCAAGGGCAGCAGTTACAAGGCAACACAACTGCGACTACAGGTGTAAATATTCCTTCAACAAATTCATTTGACACTTATCAACATCAGACAGTTACTGCTAGTGCAGATGGAAGTCTGACACTTCAAGACATAACTTTCCCTTCAACTACAATGAAAGCAGTATTTCCTCAAAGAACAAGTGGTTATAATAGTCCGGGTTGGTATGGATTGGATATGCAAGGTCGTTTATGGATATGGGGTTACTTTACAACTGCCAACCCTCATCAAGCTACTACAAGTGCTACAAATTATTGGAAAGCCTTTTTATATCCTTCTCCTTGGAGTCATACAAAATCATCTGGTAAAGGTTGGATAGGAAATACGGCAGTAGATATTGAAGACTTGATTTCTATTGGTCACTATTATAGTGGATACTATGCACATTACATACGTGGGTCTGATGGAAGTGTATGGGGTTATGGTAACAACTATTATTATAATTTAGGATCAACTGTTAATACAACCTATTATGGTTGGAATAGATTAAGACCATAGGAGATATTATGAAGTTATATGAAACAACACTTACAATGAAAGAAATCATACACCCAAGTGGTTTGAATAAATCTGAAGATTGGGCAGACGACCAAACTGAAAATGATTGGCACAGAAAACAAATTAGGTGGTATGGTGAAATTAACGATAAGACATACGTTTCTATGTCAACAGGATACCTAGCAGACTATAATGAAGCAAATGATGATGCATTTACAAAGTCTAATGCAGATGCAGTAACTTCAGTTAGGACTCTTCATACTAATATAGATGATGACCAAGCAGAGTATTTTTTGGACGTTTCGTAATGAAAATTACACATAACATAGAAGGATAAGGTGTTGTGGTTACAAAGACAGATAAAAATGAAATGCGAATATCCCAACACGAAGCTATCTGTTCAGAGCGATATAGAAATATTGACGATAATATAAACGACCTCAAATCTCGTATTCGTAGATTAGAAACCATTATGATGATAAATACTGTGGCAATAGTTTGTGCTCTTGTATCTGTATTTTTCTCTGGGGGATAAATGTTATTAGACCCACTTACGTGTTTTGCAGCAATCAAATCTGGTATAGGTTTGGTTGAACGAGGAATCAAGGCCGGTAAAGATTTATCTGATTTAGCAGGACCTATAATGAAATGGGCTAGTAACGAAGCACATCTTGAAACCCACGCTGCAAGAAAAGGTAACACAGGAGTCCTTGGCAAACTTACAGGTATAGAGCAAGATGCTATAGCCGCTTTTCTTCGAAAGCAAGAATTAAATAAAATGCGAGATCAACTTAGAGAAATTTTTGTTCTGTATGTTGACAATGGGTTGGTACAATGGGAGATGCTACAAAAAGAAATTGCACATCAGAGAGCATTACAAAGACAAAGAATTAAAGAAGCGGAAGATAGAAAACGTAGATTTAAAAATAGATTAATTATACTAACTGCGGTAGGTGTAGCCGTGGCATTTTTATTATTTGAGATACAATGGTTGATGAAAAAATTATGAATGGGTTTTATACATTTACTGTTGAGATTGAAAAATCTAAATCAAAGAAACAACCACCAACAGTTTGTATAAAATTTTTTGGGTGTAATGATATGAAAGAAGCAGAAAAATTAGCAACACATTTAAATATAATGTTAAACACAGATACTTGGGAGATAGATGAGGGTGATGTCAATATTCATTAAGGAGATAATATGCTACAAGTATTAGTAGGACCTGTCACTAAGTTACTTGGCAAGTTCATAGAAGACAAAGATCAACGTAACAAGTTGGCTCACGAAATAAGTACAATGGCAGATAAGCATATGCACGAGATTGCAAAAAGCCAATTAGAAATTAACAAAGCAGAAGCATCATCAAGACATTGGTGGGTTGCTGGTTGGCGCCCGGCTTGTGGGTGGATTTGCACATTAGCAATGGGATACCATTTTATAATTCAACCATTCCTAATATTTTTTTTAGCGTTGTTTGGCTTAACAATGGAGATTCCCACTTTTGATATGGATACACTTATGACAGTTCTTCTTGGTATGCTGGGACTAGGAGGTATGAGATCGTGGGAAAAGAATAAGAAACTAACTAAATAGGATTATAATTATGGATACGTTTGCAGAAAGAATAGCACAGACACTCAAAGAAGATGAGGGAAGTGTTACAAATATTAGAGATAAACACATTCCCTATAGATGTTCTGAGAACAAATTAACTTTAGGTTATGGACGATTGGTTGACCCAGATGTTGCCGGATCTGGAATTACTGAAGACGAAGCTATGTATTTATTAACCAACGACATTAAGAATACAACTAATGAACTCGCAAAAAATTTTAAATGGTGGTGGGATATGCCACAAGACGTACAAGAAGGTATGATATATATGTGCTTTCAGTTAGGCTTACCTTCTTTTATGAAGTTCAAAAATATGTTAAAACATTTAGAAGCCGAAAATTTTTATGAAGCTGCCGAAGAGTGTCTTGACAGTAAGTGGGCTAGACAGACACCAAACAGAGCAAAAAGAGTAGCTAATTTATTTAAGTTAGTGTGAGTGAATTAGTCACAGGAAGAATTGGAGAACTAATTGTAGCTTTACGATTAGAAGAAATAGGAGTCCGTACAGGTATGTGCCCTGTTGGGGCGTTTGATATTATTGGTAGTTACAATGGAAAAATTTATAGGATACAAGTTAAAGCTAGGACGAAGCCAGACCCAAGCAGACATACACACTATATGTGGGCTACCGCTAAAGGTGGAAAGAAATCTCCCCTTGATACATCTGATTGTGATATTGTTGCTTTAGTTAGCATTCCCCACGAAAATGTTTTTTTTATGCCTGTTGTCAAAACAATGAACGTAACAAAAAGATTGAAAGTAAATTTATTTGAGGACAAAAGTATAGCCCTCGCAACTTGGACAAGGGCTATAAAAGATTTAGAGAATTTCGTAGGCTCTTGATTTATTTTGAACACGATTAATGTATTTAGCATCTTGTAACTTTTGAAGATGATACCTTACAGTAAAATCAGATAAATCAAATATCTCTGCCAACTCTCTTATAGATGGATAAAATCCATTTACGGCTTGGTATTGTTGTAGCATTTCATAAATATCTGAAGCTTTTTCACTTATTTTTTTCTTTTTCATTCAATACCTCCTGTTTAGCCATATCAGACATCTCTAGGTGCTTCTCTACATCTGATGATGTACGAGTCATCTTAACACCTATTTGTTTATTGTCGCCTTGCTGCCTGGGTTTTTTTTCATCAGAAGTAACATCTTCTGCTTCTTCTTCACACATAAATGCACCCAATCCACAAATTGACAAAGTTACTCGTCTTTTTGCTTTTGTTTCTGCTTTTAACATTGCATTACCAAGATATTCACCGCTATGGTTACCAACATTAGCAAACCCTGTAGCCATATCTTCACGACCATTTTTATCAAATGCTTTTACCTGTACAAAATAAACGCCTTTATAGTCCCAAGTCTTTACGATTTGAATACTCACACCATATAGTTTGCGGAGTTGATCCGTACACCCTTTAGTAGCATACAACTGTAGCTTTCCATTTAGTGGTATATATTGAAAAGGTTTTGTAAATGGATTGATTCTGAGTGAGTGACATAGTTCCATTTGATAATCGTATTTTTCTCTGTCACTTAACTTTGACAAATCACCATTCATTACCACGTTTGCAATTTTATCTTCTAACATATTATATCTCCTTTATTGTTAGTTTTTCATATGATTTTGAGGGCTTCGCTGGAACAACTTGTTCTGGCGTAGCTTGACGAGTAACAATATCAAGAGCGAGATTATATCCCCCCAAAGAAATGTATGGTTGCTTTTCTGTTTTCATAACAGACATAATTTCTTCCTTAATTTGTTTCTCTTTTGTTGACCACTTATCTATCTCAGACTTAGATTCTTTGTGCCTTGAAATTAATATAGCCAAAGAGTTAGCTAAATTATGATTGTTGTAATCAACAAATTCTTTTGTAGGTTTTACTTTTGGGTAAGCAATATCGTTGTCCACTTTGTTCCAAAAATTATCGTATGATTCTATCAAGCCATCAATTATATTTTGGTTTCGTGCATAGAAATGTAAATTAAAATGTTGTTTCTTGTTAAGTATTCCAATGAAAGCCCAATTTAAATCCGCACAATACATCTGACCTTGTACCTGTAAAACATTATCTATACTTGGTACAAGTGCATCACTAGAAGTTTTTAGTTCAAGTGCACCTGTACCAGATAAAATATGTTCTTCACCTGTATGTGGACAAATATACGGAAGCTTACCATTTGTAATCTCCAAAATTGCATCAAGAGATGCAACCATTCTATGTTCTTTTTTTCGGTATCCCATTGTTGGAACTCGTACTTCACAGGACATATTTTGGTTGTGCTCATAACAAAGATCGTCAAGCTTGTCACACGCCCACTCTCTGAGTAAAGGTTCAAGTCTTTGACCACGTTCTGCGGCTTGTTTAAAACGAGTGTTGTCCATACCTTTTATAGTACCATCTTCGTTCCATTCCACTTTGTTATCCAACTCTGGATATTTTTCTGGATTTCTAATCTTTACAAATAACTTTCTTAGAAATTCAACAGACATTCCAAAGCCATCTACACCTTGTCGTATGCAACTAGCTTTTGACATTCCCGCTTCGTATCCGTCACGAGAAAATTTATTCATTAAATCATCTTTATTGCGGGACATAAGGCACTTCCATTATAGGGTTCATATGCACATTGTAACAGACATCATCAAGGGCACAACCTACAAGCATAAAGCCGTAAGCAAACACCATAATGATTACTATTGAAATGAGGGTGGGTACAAGTCCTAAATACTCTAGCACTTGCAATTTTAGTTTTTGTATATTTATTTTCATACACTTCCTTGGTTGAGGTTAAGTCTGTTTATCACGTTCCTAACGCTAGATGCATACCACTTACCACCTCTTGGGGTTTCAATATGTCTATCGTTAAGGTATTGTGCCATTTGTTGTAACGACTTACAATGAGTATAAGCATCACTAACAAGCAGACGTATGGTATTGGCAAATCTCGTAGCTTCAAGCTTAACCGCTTGACCCGCCATTTTGTTTGCCTTTTCTGATGGACCTTGTACACCCAATCTAGTTAGTTTTCTGCCATCTTTAGAAACGAAGTATCCCTTCTCTTCTATGTCACGCTTATAACCTTCTAGAGTATTACGAGTCCTCTCAGAAATTCTTTGTCTTTCCCAATCAGAAAACATTGCCTTCATAGACAATCTTTGCCTGTCATTGGAAATGTGTGGGTCATTGCACACAATCAGATTAATATTATATCTTGTTAAAACCTCGTCAAAAAATCTCAAGGTCTGCCACATTCTACGACATAATCTTTCTAAGTCTGCCATAATAAGTGTACCATCATTCTCTTTACACCATTCAATAGCGGACATAAGTTCTGGTCTTTTGTAAGGGTCTGTTGCACCAGACATAGGCTTCTCTTTAAATATCTTTAGATTATATTTGCTACCTTCAAGATATTTGTAGCATTCAGAAGTCTGTCTATAATCTCTTTGCTTTACATCAGAGAACCTAATATACATAGCCACATTACCATAATTTTTTATCATTTATACTCCCATAAAAAAAGGGGGCACAAAGCCCCCTAATAATTAATATGCATAATCCTCAATGAGTTTTACGGCTCTAGCTTTGACATCTGCATTACGTCCATACCAAGCAGAAGTTAAACGACCATCTCTGGTCTTACCTTGGCAATGGTCAGTATTATACGTTACTGCATTTAACACATTCCACCAAGTACCTCCAAAATATTCAGAACCCGGTGATGTTTCTACAAGATCAAAACATTGTTTAGCATTGTCAGTTACAGGTTTCTTTGACAAATAACTTTTCTCAACACCTAATCTTTTTGATGGATATACTTCATTAAGATAACTTACTAAAGCTTCTGTAGTGTACTTAGTCTTAGATAAGTATTGTGCTAATTGGTGGTAATCTGACATAGCATTATTAACCATACCCATATGCTCTTGAACCACAGAAGCGTCAAAAGGTTTTCTATGATTGATACGAATACTGTTAGAAGATTTAGATTCTAAAGCCCAAGTCAAAGTATTATTACATACAACTCTGATTGGAGTTAAACGAATGTCAATACATTTGCCGTGCATATGAGGGTTAGTAAATAACATATACGCTTCTACCCTATCTTTTTTATTAAAGACATTAAAACTACATTTGACTTTAGCTAAAGCCCATACAATTTTACCGCTATTTAAAGATCCGGCAGTATGCATTTCCATATCACCTTTAAGTACATAGTCTTGAAAAAAGTCTAACGCTTGATGATTTTGAACAGGACACCAACCTTTACCTACACTTGGTGCAAGTACATTGTATTTACTTTCTCCTTCTTTTGCATACTTAGAATAATCTCTAACCAATGCATACGAACCTGTCTTCTCATACATATCTTTTTCGTAATCACCGACAGTTGTTTCGTATTTCTTAACTTCCCAATCTAGTTTAGCTTCTTTAAGCATATCTTGAGTTGATAAGTCGTGAGGTACTTTCGTACCCAAGCCGTGCCAAGGTGTTTCCCCAGAATAAGCCATTGTTTCTACATTATGTGCCATATTATATCTCCTTCGTTTTTATGGTTTTATATGTATCTCTTTTGAGATATATACAATGTATATTAATTTGATATACTTGTCAAACCTAGTTATGATTTTTATAAAAATAGATTTCCTTCGTAGTAGTCATAGCTAGGTACATAAGGAGAGATATGAAAGGTTTATACGTAAGAATAGATAACAGAGTTTACGACAGACTTAAAAGAGAATCAAAAAACAAACGAGTTCCAATGGGTAGACTTGTTGAGCATTATTGTGAAGAGGGTCTACAAGACAAGGGTGCTTTTAAAAGATTGTTTGGTTTGTAATGTTTACTAAGTTTGCAGTTTGGATAATGGTATACTCAAGTTACCCTCCGCCATCTAATCATATTTACATTGGAGATACGAACAGTTGTAAGAAAGCACCAATAATGGTGGAGAGATGGATTGATGATTATTTTAAACCCAAAGACTATTATGGTTGGGTATGTTTAAGATGGGAGGAACACATTAGATTATTGTATGAAGACAATACATATTTGAACAGGGTGCAACGTGATAAAAAAAATGAGTAAGTACAAAGCTATAAGAACAGAAGTTGATGGAATTACATTTGCAAGTCGTAGAGAAGCAAACAGATTTAAAGAATTACAATTTCTCAGAAGTCAACACAGAATAAGTGATTTAATATTACAACCTAAGTTTCCTGTGGTGGTTTGCGGCAAAAAGATATGTACATACATTGCAGATTTTATGTACCACGAAAATGGTAACCAAATAATTGAAGACGTGAAGGGTGTAAAAACACCTGTGTATCGGATCAAAAAGAAACTAGTAGAAGCTATTTATAACATAACAATAAAGGAGGTATGATGGCTATAAATTTAGTAAACCCAGAACATTATAAACAAGAAGGTCAAGAGTGTATAGATTACATTAGGGACAGACTTGGTTATGCAGGATTTAAGTCCTACCTTTTAGGTCAAGTGTATAAATACACGTACCGGGTAAATTATAAATACGAGAAGCTTGATGGTTTAGAGAAGAGAGAAGGAATTAAAACTGACCTACAAAAAGCACAATGGTATTTATGTAGATACATTAAAATTATGGACTATGAAATTTCAGAGGTTAAAAGATTAGAAGCCAAGCAAGAAGAAGATGGGGAAAAACCGAGTGATAGTGAGTAAAGATAGTGAAACCTATCGTCTTTTAGCGGCAGAAGCTACTGAACATTTCAATATGTGTTTGCAAGAAGGTATGAGTTTAAAAGAAATAAAAGCTTTGTATATTGATGACTATGGACGTCATAACTTGTCATATGGAAATGTCTTAAATGCACTCATTCGTGAACATCTAGCATCATATAGACGCTTGGCAAAGAAAAAGACTTTACAAATGGAATATTAGTATGACAAATGTATATATGGCAAAAGATTACGAAGATAAAAGAAAGAAGAAAATATTAGACAACGGAAAGAACAATGTCCAATCAGTATTTTCAACAGGACCATTTACTGTTTTGCCAAGACGAGCGTTTAATGATAAACGAATTGCACAATATCCTGTCACATTAATTATACTTGGAACACTTTGTACTTGTGCAAACAATTTCACAGGAGTTTGTTTTCCAACATATCAATACATTGTAAATGCAACAGGTAAAACCTTACCAACAATTTCTATTGCTATAAATAGATTGATTGATTGGGGATACATAAAAAGACTACGTAAAGGTTCACCATTGTATAAGAATGTAAAGCATAAAAGTAGCATCTATAGAATATTATATGACCCTTCTGCAAGTGATGAGGAAGTAAGATCAAGAGCACTTTCTAACGACCCAGAACTGCAAATGCGGGAGGAAGCACAAACAATAGATAAGCTTGAGGAAAACACAGAAAAAAGCCAAACATTTTCGTCTAACACTAAAAGAGATTTTAGTCCTACACTAAATAAAACTAGACTAATAGAACTAGACTCAGATAATATACTACTATATACAAATAAGAAAGAACAGAAGATGACAGAGATAGAAATGATGACAGAGTTCAAGCAAATCCACAAAGAAGTATTTCAATCAGAATTTATACCAGCAAGAAAAGATTGGGAACAAATAAAGTTGTTATTAGAACTAGGTATCCCAGACCACATACTATTAGCTACAATAAAAAGGAATTTGTACAGAGCAAAGAAGCCACCAACATATCCATTAGCTTGGATACTGCATATAATGAGTGAGAATCCAGATACACCACAATCAATAATCAAACACATTGCCAAACTATTAAAGAGGACGAAGAGGAACTATGATTAATTATACAAAACACAATCGTCCGTTTATGATTTACAAACCACAGAACGACTATGATACCGCTAACCAAAAAAAAAGCACCCAATGTCAAAAGGCATACCATAGGGGGAGGGGGGTCGTGTACGTATATGGGGGTGTGACAAAAATATTTTTTAACTTTCAACAAGGAGTGATTTATGAGTAAAGAATATTTCAATGTCGTTTGTCCTAGAAATGGGAAAGATGGCAAGACAGAATGGCATAGGGTAGGTGTTGCTTTTAAAAATGACGCTAAGCCAGATATACCATTCAATATAATACTTAGTAGTACGCCAATACCAGATATAAACGAAAAAGGTAAATTGGAATGTAGACTAATGATTATGAAACCAAAAGACTATCAAGGTAGTAATAATAACCAACAGGCATCTTCGCCACCACAAAATACTAATATGGGTGGTAATATGATAGATGACGAAGTTCCATTCTAATGACTAAAAGAGTTCTTCCTAGATTAGATAACTTTGCATCTATGCGAGAAATTAAGCGTAAGATAAAAGGTAGTGATGTCATTTATAAAAACAGAGATGCACTTGCACAGGAACTTATTAACATAGGTACTGCAAACATAACTGATGTTGTAACTTGGGAAAACGACCAAGCAAAAGTTAAAGATGTGAAGGACATACCAGAACACACTTTGTCTGCTATAAAACGGATTAGAATACTTAAAGATGGTACTCTGGACATTGAGATGGTGGACAAAGTTCGTGTTTTACAAATGTTAGCGAAATCTGCGGGATTACTTGATGGGGAACAAGATGCAGATAAACCGGCAGTTATTGATATAAAAATGGTCGGTCCAAGTAAGGAGGGTAAAGATGAATAATCCAGAACAAGATACATTGTTTGATATACCAACAGATATTGAACAACATTGGAAACAAATGCCAGAATATAATAACGAAGAGATAGAAGGTCCAGAGATAACGTGGAAATTTAAATTTAGAAACAAAGATGATTACGAAGACTTTAAAGAAAAAGTAAAAGATTATTTGTATAATGGTGAGAAATGTATTGACGGACAACAATCAGACAAAGAAAAACAATCGTGGTATCCGCTAAAAGAAAAAGCTTCTAATTATGCTTACTATGGTAATAAACACCCAAGGTTTCCTGTTTACATTGTTAGTAAAGGTAGATTTACAAATAATCCTACATCTAAAACTTTAGATAAAATGAATGTTAATTATTATGTGATTGTTGAAAAAGACGAGTATGATGATTATAAAAAAATTATAGACGAAAAGAAACTACTCATTTTACCACAAAAATATAAAAAAAATTATGATATGTTTTGGAAAGATGATGACCCTAGAACAGGACCGGGACCGGCTCGTAATTTTGCTTGGGAACATTCTATAGAACAAGGATTTGATTACCATTGGGTGCTTGACGATAATATTGAATCGTTTGAAAGATTTAACAACAATAAGAAAGTACAATGTCTTAGCGGGGATCCTTTTTACATTCTAGAAGATTTTGTTTTACGATATACCAATATTGTTATTAGTGGTTTTGCTTATGCGAATTTTTTACATTGGCACGAATATAGACCACCAATAAAATTTAATACAAGAATATACAGTTGTTTACTTATACAAAATAAATTACCACTTAGATGGAGAGGTAGATATAATGAAGATACTGATATTTGTATCAAAGCAATGAAGATGGGATTATGTACTGTGCAAACTAATATCTTTTTACAAGGCAAAATGTCTACACAAAAACTTGGTGGTGGTAACACTAAAGAATTTTATGACAATGAAGGCACAAAAAAGAAATCACAAATGCTTGAAGAAATGCACCCAGATGTTTGTAAAGTAACTTGGAAGTTTAATAGATGGCATCACCATTGTAACTATAAAATATTTGCAGACAATAAACCTATTTTAAAATCTAAAATCTATGCAACAACTCCAGACAATATGGTGTTAAAGAAAATTAAATAATGGATATACCAGCTTTAAAACTAGATTTTTCTAAATCACCGACTATTTGGCAATTTTTAAATTCACAAAATTTTGTTCGCGGCATCATTGGTCCTGTTGGTTCTGGTAAATCATACTGTTGTGCCGCAGAAATTTTTAGACGAGCAGTTCAACAAAAGCCAAGCAAAAGAGATGGTATTAAGTATTCTCGGTTTGTTGTGGTAAGAAACAGTTATCCTATGTTAAAAACAACAACCTTAAAAACGTGGGTTGAGTTGTTTCCAGAACACATTTATGGAGCTATAAGACATAGTCCACCAATAACACATCATATAAAACTGCCAAGTCGTGAAGGTGCCAGCGGTATAGATTGTGAGGTGATCTTCCTGGCTTTGGACCAGCCCAAAGACGTTAGAAAGCTTTTAAGCCTTGAGGTCACAGGTGCTTGGATTAATGAAGCTAGAGAGTTACCGAAATCAATTCTTGATGGTTTGACCCACAGGGTGGGCAGGTATCCTGTTAAAGATGATGGTGGACCGGGACACAGATTTATTATTTTAGATAGCAACCCTTGTGATGATGACCATTGGTTATACAGAGTATCAGAGCAAAATCCTGTAAAAGGTAGATTCGCTTGGAAATTTTTTAAACAACCGCCCGGTGTATTTGAAGCTAAAGATATACCAGAAAAGAATCCAGAAGCACAAGGTTACGTTTTTGCGGCTAACAAATGGTGGCAAACAAATCCCAAAGCAGAAAATTTAAATAATCTACCGATTGGTTATTACGAGCAATTATTAGGATCAAAAAATTTAGATTGGATTAGATGCTATGCAGAAGGAAAATTCGTTTATGTAAAAGAAGGTAAAAGTGTTTGGGAAGAATATGATGACACCTTAATGGTTGATGATTTACAACCAGACCCAGACTTACCATTAATCATAGGTGTTGACTTTGGTTTGACACCGGCAGCCGCCATAGCCCAAAGAACAAGGAAAGGGCAATGGAATGTCATACACGAAATTGTTACAGAGGATATGGGTCTAGAAAGATTTTGTTTGTTATTAAAACAAGAATTAAATTTATTATTTCCAAATTATTCTTTGCAGATATATGGTGACCCAGCAGGTTTAAGTCGTGACCAAGTATATGAAACTACTGCATTTGACCATATGAAAACACACGGACTAATGGCAAAGCCTTGTGTATCTAATGAATGGAAAGTTAGACGAGAAGCGTTAGCAAGTCCAATGACCAGACTTGTAGATGGCAAACCAGCTTTTAGAGTGGATAGAAAATGTGTAAAGATTAGAAAATCATTAGCGGGTGGTTACCATTTTAAAAGAGTGGCAATCGGAGCAGGTCAAGAGCGTTTTAAGGACTCGCCAAACAAGAACCAGCATTCGCACATAGGTGATGCAATGGCATATTGTGTTTTAGGTGGAGGTGAACACAAACGTATGACTAAAAATAAAAATTATATAGGTCAACCTATAAAAGCAAAAATAGATTTTGATGTTTTCGGCTAACGAAATAAATAACGCTATGAATATTGATGGTGTGTACTATAAAGTTGTACCATTTCACAATACACATCTAAGGGTTATGGATTTTAGAGAACACGATTTGCAGATCATAAATAGTTTTGTAAATTACCACGAAATGACACAAAATTTAAATGGTAATGGATTATCGTTTACAGGTATAGCAAATGGTAAATTTGTTTGTTGTTTTGGGTTAGTAAAAATATGGGACGGAGTTTTTGAATGTTGGTTGTTACCTTCTAAAGAACAAGTTGTAAGACATAAATTTATATTTCATAAGTCAACCTTAAAATTTTTTAATTATGTTGCCAAACATTTAAACATACACAGATTACAGATGGTAGTTTTACAATCAAATATTTTAGCTTACAAATGGGCAAAAAGATGTTATTTTATTGAAGACGGATTATTAAAAAAGTATGGTCCAGATAAAAGTGACTATTTTTTGATGAGTCGTTTGTTTAACTTTAACCATAAGGAGTAAATATGGGTGGAATATTTAGTGCACCAAAAGCCCCGGCTCCCCCACCAGGTCCTAGCCAAGCAGAACTTGATGCGGTGAAGAGAAGGGAAAAAATGGCAGACGAACAGAAAGCCAGAGAGTCAAGAGAGATTTCTGCAAGAAAAAGAGCAAGAAAAACCAATACAGGTTTGATGACGGCTTTTATATCTAGGAATCCAGAGGACGATCAACAACAAGAAACGCTTGGTCCAAGCAGAAACCCAAGAGGTTAATGTGACTAAGAAATATATTAGAAATCCAAAAAAAAGGAATAAAGATAATGCCAGAAGTAAAATACAAGACTAAAGGCGGTATGAAAACCAAACATTTTTCGTATACTAAAAAAGGTATGAAAGATGCAAAAGAGTTTGCAAAATTAAGCGGTGGTAATATGTCTTCTCGTCTTAATGATGTAAAAATGAAATACGCTAAGAAAAAAGGCTAATATGGGTTTACCAACTATAGCAAAAGAACCAGAAAAACCAAAAAAGGTTGAACCAAAAAAAGTAGAATCCACTACTACGGCTACGTCTACACAAAGACCTCAACCAAAAAAAAAGAAACATACTACTCGTATGTCTATTATGTCTGCTATTGGTGAGCCTAGTATAACTGATGAAAACCCTTTATATGGAAAAAAATAATGAGTCTGTATGAAAATATAAATAGAAGAAAAAAACTAGGAATATCTCGTCCTAAATCAAAGACAACTATAAGTGATAAACAATATTCTTTGATGCGACAAGGTTTTCCAAAAAAGAAAAAGACAGTTTGATATGAT
>MDTB01112065.1_pt1 | contig 16864 bp, 16 predicted proteins | sample 811161 | NCBI WGS metagenome assembly MDTB01 (sample SAMN05326650, study PRJNA326480) | marine metagenome | isolation source: seawater | place: Mediterranean Sea | collected 2009
ATGTCTTGATGATGTTACCTTTAGGATATTTTATGAGATATTTATATAGTAATTCAAAAAATGGAACTCTTTAATAATTTTAAAATTTATTTTCAATACGCATTAGAACAAGGAAGTTTAGGATTATCAATAACAGAATTTTTAATAATTATAACCTCGTTTGTTTTAGCTTTATTAATCAGAGGGCTATTTGCTAAGTTAATTGTCTCTAAAATTAAAAAAATTATAAAAAAGACTGGTAATAAAGTTGATGATCAACTTTTTGATACACTTGCCCCTCCCTTAAAAACACTTCCTATTATCTTTGTATTTTTGTTGATAGGTCTTTTTGTTAATTCTGATAATCAGCTAGGCTCATTGATAGAAAAAATTAATCAAACATTAATTACCATCTTTATCTTTTGGCTTATCCATCAATCATTGGCACCTTTATCTCAAGCCTTTCAAAAACTCGATGAATTATTATCTAAAGCTTTAGTCCTTTGGCTTATGCGCTCATTTAAATACTTAGTTATTTTCTTGGGTATTGTTGCAGTTTTAGAAACTTGGGGCATCAAGATTGGTCCAGTAATTGCAGGTCTTGGATTGTTTGGCGTAGCAGTTGCACTTGGCGCACAAGATTTATTTAAGAACTTAATATCAGGCATCATGATTATTTTAGAAAAAAGATTTGAACTGAATGATGTTATAGAAGTTCCAGGGCAAGCTGTAGGTACAGTAGAGCATATTGGCTTCCGCTCAACTTTAATTCGCAAATTTGACTCTACTCCGATTTCTATACCCAATTATGTTTTTTCTGATACATCAATTGTTAATTTTTCTGATCGTAAGTATCGTCGTATTAAATGGATTATAGGATTAACTTATGACACTTCAGTTAAACAACTAAAAGACATATGTCATGATATTGACTCCTCAATTCGTTTAAATAATGATTTTATAGTAAATGAGGCATTTAGATTATATGTTAAAGTTGAAAAATTTAATGATAGTAGCATTGATATACTAATTAATACTTTTACAAATACAAATGATTGGGATAAATACTTAAAAATTAGAGAAGATTTAGTGTTTATTATTAAAGAAATAGTAGAAAAAAATCAAACTTCTTTTGCCTTTCCATCAAGATCAATATACATGGAGCAAAATGGTAATTAATTTAAGATTTTAAATGAAAAAAATATTAGTAACTGGTGCCGATGGTTTTATAGGATCCCATTTAACAGAAATGCTTGTAGAAAAGGGGCACTCTATTAGAGCACTTTCTCAATATAATTCATTTAATAATTTTGGTTGGCTTGAGAAAATTAAATACAAAAATGACATTGAGATAATTACTGGAGATATTCGCGATCCAAATTACTGTGACTATATATCAAAAGATATTGATATTGTGTTTCACTTAGCTGCATTGATTGGAATTCCCTATTCTTATCAAGCACCTGATCAATATATAGAAACAAATGTTAGAGGTACCTTAAATATTTGCCAGTCGGCAAAGAAAAATAATATATCTCGTCTAGTTCATACATCAACAAGTGAGGTATATGGTACTGCAAAATATATACCAATTGATGAGAGTCACCCCCTACAGCCACAATCTCCTTATAGTGCATCAAAGATTTCAGCTGATATGATAGCAATGAGCTTCTTTAATTCTTTTGATTTACCAGTAGCTATTGCAAGACCATTTAATACTTATGGCCCACGTCAGTCAGCTCGTGCAATAATTCCAACTATCATTACCCAAATAGCTTCTGGTATAAAAGAAATTAAAATTGGAGATTTATCACCAACACGTGACTTTAATTATGTTGAAGACTGCTGCCGTGGACTTATTTTAATCTCAGAAAGTACTAATGCTATTGGTGAAACTATAAATATTGGTTCCAATTCCGAAATTAGTATTTTAAATTTATTTAATTTAATAAAAAAATTAATGAATAGCGAAGTATCCTTTATGGTTGAGGATCAAAGAAAAAGACCTAAAAATTCTGAAGTATTTAGACTGATTTGTAATAATCAAAAAATAAAGCAATTAGTAGGTTTTGAATCTATGGTAAACCTTCAAGAAGGTCTAAAAAAAACAATTAATTGGGTTTTAGAGCCAGAAAATTTAAAAGCGTATAAATCTGAAATATATAATGTTTAATGATATTATCGAATTTATTAAGGAAGTTTATCCTAACAAAGACATAATACCCCTTCATGAGCCAAAATTTATTGGTAATGAGAAAAAATATTTAAATCAATGTATCGATACAAATTTTGTTTCATCGGTTGGTAAATTTGTTGATCAATTTGAAAAAAAAATAGCTAATTATGTTGGTACAAAATATGCTGTTGCTACTACTAATGGCACTTCAGCTCTCCACATTTCACTACTACTAGCAGGAGTAGAACAGTACGACGAGGTGATAACTCAGCCTCTAAACTTTATTGCAACATGCAATGCAATTTCATACTGTAAAGCACAACCTTTATTTATAGATGTTGATCTTGATACTATGGGCCTCTCACCCTCTGCTCTTAAATTATTTTTATATAAAAATACTTTAATAAAAAATAAAAAATGTATAAATCGAAATACTAATAAAGTAATTAGAGCTTGTGTGCCAATGCACACATATGGTCATCCTTGTAGAATTGATAAAATAAAGAATATTTGTGATGAAAACTATATTTTTTTAATTGAAGATGCTGCAGAGAGTGTTGGTAGTTTTTATAATAATATTCACACTGGTTCTTTTGGCAAGTTAGGTACTATGAGCTTTAATGGAAATAAGATTATTACAGCAGGTGGGGGAGGATGTATTGTTACCAATAATAAATCTCTTGCAAAAAAAGCTAAACATTTAACTACAACTGCGAAAGTTTCTCACAAATGGAATTTTAAACATGATATGGTTGGATATAATTATCGACTTCCTAATCTAAATGCAGCTTTATTAGTGGCTCAATTAGAAAGATTAAATCAACTGATTACAAATAAACGTAATTTAGCAAAAAAATATAAATATTTTTTTAAAAATACTAACTATGATTTTTTTGATGAGCTTAAAGAATCTAAATCTAACTTTTGGTTAAATTCAATTGTACTTAAAGATAAATCGCATCGAGACCAATTTTTAAAAGAAACTAACTCTCGAGGTGTTATTACAAGACCAGTGTGGACACTAATGAATAAATTACCAATGTTTAAAAATGCCCAATTTGGTAATTTAAATAATTCAAAATGGCTTCAAGATAGAGTTGTAAATATACCTAGCAGTGTCACAATATGAAAAAAATAATTTTAATTGGTGGTGGCGGTCATTGTAAATCAGTTATTGATGTTATTGAACAACAGGCTCTATTTGAAATAGCTGGGATAATAGATAAACCTGAATTATTGGGCTCTAAAATTTTAGGATACTCTGTTATTGGAAATGATTATGATTTAGAAAACTTAGCAAAAAAGTATAAATTTGCCTTAGTAACAGTTGGTCATATAAAAACACCTTCATTGAGAATAAAATTATTTAATTTAATTATCAAAGCTGGGTTTTCTTTACCTACAATAATATCTTCAAAAGCTTATGTTTCTAAACATACCAAAATAGGTAAAGGGACAGTTGTTATGCATAATGCAATAGTAAATGCTAATACGGTCATAGGAGATAATTGTATAATAAACTCTAAGTCATTAATCGAACACGATTGTTTGATTTCTGATCATTGTCATATTTCTACTAATGCCACTATAAATGGTGGTGTTAGTATACAATCTAGGTGTTTTATAGGAAGTAATGTAACAACAAAAGAAAGCATTACAATTAAGGAAAATAGCTTTATTAAAGCTGGAAGCATAGTGAAATGAGTGTATTTGTTATCGCTGAAGCAGGCGTTAACCATAATGGTTCAATTGATACTGCTAAAAAATTAATTGATGCTGCATGTGAAGCAGGAGTTGATGCAGTAAAATTTCAAACATTTAGAGCACAAAATTTAGTGACTAAAAATCTAGAAAAAGCTAATTATCAAAAAAAAAATACGATTCAATTAGAAACACAGTTTCATATGCTTAGAAAACTGGAATTAAATCAAGAAATGCATGTTGAGTTAATTAACTACTGTAAAATAAAGGGAATAATTTTTTTATCATCCCCATTTGATCTTGATAGCATTAATTTATTGAATAATTTAAATTTAGAAATTTTTAAAATTCCTAGTGGGGAGATTACTAATCTTCCTTATTTAAGGCATATTGGAAAATTAAATAAGAAAATTATTCTTTCTACTGGTATGTCAAATATGAATGAAATTAAGAGCGCTCTAGATGTTTTAATCAAATCAGGTACTAAAAAAAAAAATATTACTGTTTTGCATACTAATACTGAGTACCCAACCCCAATAGAAGATGTGAACTTAAATGCCATGGTATCAATTGGAAAAGAATTAGATGTAAACTTCGGATATAGTGACCATACCCTAGGTATTGAAGTTGATATTGCTGCTGTGGCTATGGGAGCAAAATGTATTGAGAAACACTTTACTTTAGACTCTAAAATGAATGGACCTGACCACAAAGCAAGTCTTGAACCAGAGCAACTTAAAGCTATGGTAAAAGCTATTAGGAAAATAGAAATTGCTTTAGGTAGTAGTATCAAAAAAAAATCTAAAAGTGAGATATTAAATATTCAAACAGTAAGAAAATCAATTGTTGCAAGAATTAAAATCAAAAAAGGAGATATTTTAAATGAAAATAATCTAACTATTAAAAGGCCTGGAAAAGGTATAAGTCCAATGAAATGGGATGAAATAATTGGTACCAAAGCACTGAAGAATTATGATGAAGATGAATTGATATGATTAAGAGAAAAATATGTGTAATAACAGGTTCACGTGCAGAATATGGTTTACTTTATTGGTTAATAAAGGATATAGAGTCTGATAAAGATCTAGATCTTCAACTTATTGTCACGGGAATGCACTTAAGTTCAGAATTTGGTTTGACTTATAAAGAAATTGAGAATGAATTTAAGATAGAAAAAAAAATAGATATTCAGCTTTCCTCTGACACTAGTAATGGAATTTCAAGCTCAATGAGTATAGCTCAAAAATCTTTTTCAGAGGCTTTGATAGAACTTGAACCAGATATTGTTGTAGTTTTAGGGGATAGATATGAAATTTTTAGTGCAGTCAGCGCAGCTATGATAGCAAAAATACCAATAGCTCATATTCATGGTGGAGAAATAACACAGGGTTCTTGGGACGATTGTATGCGTCATTGTATTACCAAAATGAGTTTTTTGCATTTTACTGCATCAGAGGAGTATTATAAGAGAGTTTTACAACTGGGTGAGAATCCTTGTAGAGTTTTTAATGTTGGGGGTTTAGGGGTTGAAAATATTAAAAAACTCAAACTTTTGACCAAGTATGAATTTGAAAAATCAATCAAATTTAAATTAAATAAAAAAAATATATTAATAACATTTCATCCTGTTACTCTTGAAAATAATACGTCAAAAAAACAGTTTCAAGAATTGTTAAATGCAATTAATGATTTGGAAGATACTAATATTATTTTTACTAAGACAAATAGTGATTTGAATGGAAAAGTTATAAATCAAATGATAGATCAATATATTATTCTAAATCCAGAAACTGCAATTGGATTTAAATCTCTAGGACAGTTAAGATATTTAAGCGCTTTGCAGTATGTCGACGTTGTAATAGGAAATAGCTCTAGTGGTCTTATGGAGGCCCCAAGCTTTAAGATTGCTACTATTAATATAGGTACCAGACAAAAAGGAAGAATTAGAGGTTCAAGCGTGATTGATTGCTCTCCAAACAAAACAGATATTAAAAAAACAATAAAAAAAGTTTATTCTAAACAGTTTCAAAAATTATTAAAAGATGTTGATAATCCTTATGATAAAGGATCGGCAAGTAAAAAAATAGTTGAAATACTAAAAGATTTTCAAATTCCAAAAACTTTAATAAAAAAGTTTTATGATATTACGTTTTAATTATGAAAAATGTAAATAAAATAAAAATTAATTCAGAATCAACTATTAAGCAGGCTCTAAAAATTATATCTGATGGTGCTATTCATATTGCAGTAGTAATAGATAAAAAAGAAAAGTTTGTAGGTACACTTTCTGATGGCGATATTAGAAGAGGTCTTCTAAAAGGCCTAGATATTAATAGTCCCATAAAATCAATAATATCCAAGAAACCTATTTTTGTTAATAAAAATGAAACAAAAGAAAATATATTGAAAATTGCTCTTGCTAAAAAAATTTATCAAATCCCTGTAGTTGATAGGAATAGAAAAATATTAGGAATACATGTACTAGATGACCTAATAAAGTTAAAAAATAAATCTAATAAAGTAGTAATAATGGCCGGTGGAAAGGGAATGAGGCTTAGACCACTTACAAAAAATATTCCAAAACCAATGTTAAAAGTTGGTAATAGACCATTACTTCACACTTTAGTAGAGAAATTTAAAGATAGTGGATATATGAATTTTGTAATATGTGTAAATTACAAGTCAAAAATAATTCAAGACTACTTTGGCGATGGAGATAAATTTGGAGTAAAAATTGAATATATTCATGAAAAGACAAAAATGGGTACAGCTGGTGCACTAAGTCTCTTCAAAAAAAAACCCAATGAACCCTTCTTTGTTATTAATGGAGACCTTTTGACAAATCTTGATTTTGAAAAAATGCTCAATTTTCATAATGAGCACAATGCTAAAGCTACAATGTGTGTTAGAGAATATAACATTGACTCTCCATATGGTGAGGTAAAATTAGAAAGTGAAAATATTAAAAAAATTGAAGAAAAACCAAAACATAAATTTTATGTCAATGCAGGTATTTATATACTAGATCCTAAATGTATAGATCTAATTCCTAAAAAATTTTTTGATATGCCATCACTTTTTAAAAAAATGATAAAAAATAAAAACAAGACAATTTCTTTTCCTCTTGGTGAATATTGGTTAGATATTGGAAAGATAAATGAATATAAAAAAGCAAATCTTGAATTTGATTTATTCTTTTCCTAGAAATGTTTGAATGAGAATAGATAAGTAAATGAAATTAATTGCAGAAACAGCATGGCATCATGAAGGTAATTTTGTGTTTATGAAAAATTTAGTAAGTGAAATTATTGATAAAGCTAAAGCAGATATTATAAAAATGCATATTACTTTAGATTTAGAGGAGTACATGGATCCTAGGCACGAATTGTATGAAAAATTAAAACCTATGCTATTTAATAAAGATCAATGGTTAGAGCTTATTTCTATGGTGAATGAGAGTGATAAAGATTTAATGCTCATACCAAATGACTCCACAGCTATTGAATTTGCATCTTATCACAAACCTGAACTAATTGAGCTACACTCTGTTTGGCTTAATGTACCTAATCTACAAAATAAAATATTAGAGAATTTTGATCCAAAAACTAAAATAGTAATTGGTGTAGGAGGATGTACCTTGAAAGAGGTAGAAATGGCTATTAAGATTTTTCAAAAATGGAACACAATTATTATGTTTGGTTTCCAAAATTTTCCTACTAAGTATGAGGATGTTAACATATCCAAGATAAGAAATATTCAGTCAATGTTTCCAAATAACTTATTTGGCTATGCTGATCATACTAGTTGGGATGAACCTAACAATGAATTAATAACTTTGATGGTTGCTGCAAATAATATGAGCTTTGTTGAAAAACATGTCACTAATGTTTGGGGACAAGAGCGTATTGATTTTAGTGCTGCAATATCGATTGAAATGTTTAATTCTTTGTCAAATAAATTAAAATTACTAAATAAAATTAATGGTAATGGTTTAATAGATCTTAATGAAGGTGAAAAATCTTATTCTTTGTATGGACCAATGAAAATGGCTCCTTTATCAAATAATGATTTTAAAGAAGGTCATGTTTTTTCAATTAAAGATATTTCTTTTAAAAGAACAGAAAAAACAACAGACTTATCTCAAGTTGAAGTAATCAATTTAGTTGGTAAGCCATTAACAAAAAAAATTAAAAAAAACGAAATTTTTATTTCATCTCATTTTGTAGATGCAAAATGAAAGTTGGGTATTTACTAATAGGAAGACTAAAATCTAAAAGGCTGCCAAATAAATTACTTTTAGAAATTAAAGATAAACCAATTATTTCGCATCTATTAGATAGATTAAAATTAGCAAAAAAAATAGATGAAATAATTATTTGCACTTCAACAGCTGTTCAAGATGAACCATTAGTTAAAGTTGCGACAGACAATAAAGTGAGCTGTTTTCGTGGTGATCCAGATGATGTTTTAATTAGAATGTTTGATGCTGCTAATAAATATAAATTAGATTATATTTTAACTATAACCGCAGACAGTCCTTTTGTTGATCCTTATTATGCAGACGCTATCGTTAATACCTTTCATAAAACTGATGCTGATTTAATAAGGCAATTTGATTTACCTCATGGCGTATTTTCATATGGAATTAAGATATCAGCATTAAAAAAAGTAATAGAAATAAAAGACTCATCAGATACTGAGGTATGGGGTCGTTATTTTACAGATACAGGGTTATTTAATGTACTAGATTTTAAAGTTACAAATAATTTTCATAAAAGACCAGGTATGAGAATGACTTTGGATTATCCTGAAGATTTGAAATTTTTTAAAGCAATTTTTGAAGAACTCTATAAAGATAATCGTATATTTTCTCTTGATGAAATATTAAATTTTTTGGACTCTAATCAAAATATTGTAAATATGAACAAATCTTGTGGCGATAGGTTTTTAAAAAAATATAGATATCACTCTAGTATAAAATTAAAAAAAAAACAAAAAATAAAAAAAGCAATAATAATCGGTTGTGGATCAATAGGTCAAAGACATATTAGAAATTTAAAAAAATTAGGAATTAAATCTATATTTGCGTTACGTAGCAGAAAAGGTTTCTATCAAGATTTACCGAGTGATTTGGGTGTGATTGAACTTGAAAATTGGAATGCTGTTTTTAAACAGGAACTTGATATAGCAATTATTTCAAATCCTTCTAGTCTTCATTTAGAGACAGCGAAAAAATTAGCGCCCTATGTAAAAGGTATTTTAATTGAGAAGCCTCTTTCTAATTCTTTAGATGGTGTAGAAGAGTTTACTAGTTTAATAAATAAAAATAACACAATATTATTTATGGGGCATAACTTAATGTTTCATCCAATTATTTCTAATATCAAAAAATTTATTAATACTAATGATCTAGGACAGATCATTAGTATACAGAGCCAAGTAGGTCATTGGTTGCCAGATTGGCATCCTTACGAAAACTATAAAATGTCATATTTTGCAAAAAAGGAGCTTGGTGGTGGTGTGGCTCTAACGCTTATACATGAGATACATTTGGCAATCGAACTTGCGGGTATGGCAGATGAGGTGTGTGGGATGAGATCAACTTCGAAGTTACTTGATGTTGATAAAAACATTGATGTTATATCTGATATTATGATCAAACATAACTCTGGTTGCGTTAGTCAAATACATATGGATTTTATCCAAAAACCCTTGCATAGAAGTGGAATAATTACATTTGAACAGGGCTGGATATCATATGATTTCAACGAGCAAAAAGTTGTGGCACAAACATCTAATAATAAACTTCCTTTTGTTATATGGTCTGATAAAAAATACAATACCAATGATATGTATATTAAAGAACTTAAGTATTTTATCGATTATGTAGAAGAGGGAAGAGTAAAACACCCTTTTGATATTGAGGGGGGCGTTGAGAGTTTAAGAGTCGTTGAAGCATATCTTTTATCTGAGAAACAAAAAAAAATAATAAAAAATAAAAAGAATTACCGTTTTGAATTTTAATTGATTAAATGATGTTTAATTTAAAAAATAAAGTTATTTTAGTAGTTGGTGGCAGAGGATATTTAGGAAGAGATTTTTGTTATTATTTAAACAAACAAAAGGGAATAGTCATCTCAGCAGATTTAAAAGAAAATTCAAAAGCATCGTCTAAATCTAAAAATAAGAAAGACCAATCAAATATTGTACAATTGAACATTGATGTTACAGATAAATTATCGGTTTCCCGCACTGTAAAAAAAATTTTGAAAAAATATGGAAAAATAGATGTTCTTGTTTTTAGTGTAACAACAAAACCAAATGACTTTTATGCACCCTATACTGAATGCTCACTTAAGGGCTGGCAAAGTGTAATTAGTGCAGAATTAGATGGAGCTTTTTTAGTAACGCAAGAAGTTGGTAAATTTATGGAGCAAAAGGAAAAAGGAAGCATAATATTCTTATCTTCTATTTACGGTGTTGTGGGAAATGATCAGCGTATTTATCAAGGCTCAAATCTTGATAAAATATATAGTGATAAAAAAAATGGAAAAAATAAAAAACAAATTTTTTCACACCCAGCTTATCCTTCAGTCAAAGGTGGAATTATATCTTTAACTAGATATCTTGCTGCTTATTGGGGACAAAAAAATATAAGAGTTAATTGCATATCTCCAGGAGGTGTATCACATGATGGAGAAAATAATGATTTTGTTTCTAGTTACTCCCAAAAGGTCCCTCTGGGGAGGAAGTGTGAATTAGATGAAATTTCCCCTGCAGTCGTATATTTAGCTTCCGATGAGGCTAGTTATTTAACCGGTCAGAACATAATAATTGATGGTGGATGGACTGCATGGTGATAAAATTCTTTATATGATGTTTTTAAATAAATAAAAGGGCATGAAACAAAAAATAGTTTTATCAAGAAAGAACCTAGATATTGTTAATAAGGTTATTTTAATAGATGGTTTTTCAGGTACTGGTAAATCTCTTTTAGGTTCTGTTCTAAGCCATCTTCCAAAAGCTGAACAATGGCAAATTGATTATTTTTATGAACAACTCGCAGTTCTTAATTATATTCATAAGTTGCCTTTTGAATCTCTTAAAGCTTTATGTGATGTAAAATCTAATGAGGCTATATATAATTTATTTATTGGAAGGAATGTCAATTTTAGAGCCACTGACGATGCATCCCCACTAAATAACGGTTTAAAAAAAAAATATACAGATAGGATTAAAAAAAAAGAAAAAATTCCAGCTTTAAATGAGATAATAAAATCAGACCCAATACTCATTTTAAATATTCATTATCTTTTTGGATATTCAAAAATTTTATTAGATGTTTTTTGGAAAAATTTAAACTTATATATACTAATGTTAAGAAACCCATTTTATTTAATTGATTATTGGTATTCAAGAGACCTATCCTCAAAACGTGGCAAAAATAAATTAGATTTTGGGATGCTTATTGAAGTTAATAATAAGTTACTACCTTGGTATACCAAAGAATATTCTGCAGCTTATATTAAGGCAAATGATTTTGAAAAATCAGTTTTGACTATTTCTGAACTTTATAAAAGAGTTTTTAAAATGTTCCATTATATAAAATCTCAAGAGAAAAAAAAAATACAAATAATTTTTTTTGATGACTATTTAAACCACTCTAATAAATACATGAATTTAATTTGTAAAAAATTAAATTGTAAAAGAGATAATAACTTTAATAATAATTTAAATAAAATAATTAGAAAAAGTATAAAAAATAAAAAAAATATAATAATTGATTTTAAATACTTTCAAAAAAAATATAAAAATAAAATATCACCGCACTATGAAAAAATGATATCTGAGCTAAATATTCTCTATAATAAATTTTATATCGAAAATAAATTAATCTAATGATTAACATAGGTATTAACGGTTTTGGTAGAATTGGCAGAGCAATTTTTAAAAACTTAGTCTTTTCTAAAGGTTTTAAAATTGTGCACATTAATGAGCTTAACCCAGATATTAAAAATATTGCATACTTACTAAAATATGACTCAACCTATGGAAAACTAGATAATAAAATATCCTACAAAAGTTCAGATTTAATATTTGATGGTTCAAGTATTAAAGTCACAAATAAAATAAAAATAAACGAAGTTGATTGGAAAAAAAGTAAAGTAGATATTATTATTGACTCATCTGGCATTGACTCAAATATAATCCTTGCCAAAAAATTAAATAATATAGTAAAAAAAGTTATAGTTACTAAATCTTCAGATTTAACCGATAAAGAAATAATTTTGGGTATTAACGATGATAAAATTTTGAAAAAAGATTTTATTATCTCTAGTAGCATCTGTGATGCGAATGCTTGCGCGCATATTCTCAAATGGATAGATGATAAATATAAAATTATTAATGGACATATTACTACTTTACATCCTTGGCTATCTTATCAAAATTTAGTTGATAATAGTCCTATAAATCAATCAAATCCATCAATCACTTGGCCAGATTTTTCATTAGGAAGGGCAAGTGTTCGTTCATTGATTCCAAAAAATACAACTGTTATAGATGCAGTTTCAAAGGTCTTGCCAAATATAAAAAAAAAAATAACTTGTTTTTCTTACAGAGTACCAATTGACACTGTGGCAAGTGCTGATCTAACTTTAAATATTAAAAAAAAAATAAATTTAGAAATACTAAAAATATTTTTAAGAAATCAAGTTAAAAAATCAGAACATATTGAAATAAATAATAATTCATTAGTGTCAGTAGATTACATAAAATCAAATAAAAGTGCGATCATCGATGATCAATGGACAAAAGTTAATGCTAACACGGTTAAACTAGTTCTTTGGTATGACAATGAATGGGGTTATGCAAATACTATTTGTAAATTAATTAAATTAATAAAATAACTTGTATATTTTTTGTGATTTAGATGGAGTATTGATTGACTCTAGAAATGAATGTTTAGAAATATTAAAAAATATATTTCCAAATGAAATTAAAAAAAAAAATTATAAATATAACTTTTATTTAAATAGAGGCTTAGTAGATCCGCCAGAGGATTTTCTTATTCTAAATAATCTTATATCTAAAATAAGTATAAAGAAAAAAATCTGTAAAAAAGATTTTTATAAATATAAAAAAAATATTTCAAAAAAAGAATTGGAAAAATTCAAAAAGAAATTTTTTGATACTCGAAAAATTATCATCAATAAAAATTTTAATAATTGGATAAAATTAAATACCATAACCCCTTTCGCAAAACGACTTAGAAAATATAAATTTTTAAATATTATTATTATAACAACGAAAAATTTTGAAGCATCTTTATCTATATGTAAATTTTTCAAGTTTAATTTTAAAAAAATAATTTCAAATGAAAATTTAAAAGAAAGAACAAAAGGAGACTCAATTAGAGAATATTTAGATCTTAATAGAATTGAAAAAGCAATATTTATTGATGACTCAAATAAACATTTAATAACATGTAAAGATAAAAGAGTAATAAGGTTATTTGCTGACTGGGGATACAATAAAAGTAGTATTTATAAAAAATTTGAATTATCTTATTTCGAAAAATTAATAAATGTTTAAAAAATGAATATAGGATTAGTAATAGGAAAAAAAAATAGTACTGGAGTACCAGGAAAAAATACCAGAGTTCTAGTTGGTAGACCTGCTGCAGAATACTCATTTATAGCAGCAAAATATGCTAATCTTGATATGGTATATGTATCAACAGATTGTGATAAAATAGCATCTATTGGTTCTAAATACGGTGCTAAACATATAATTAGGCCAAAGGATTTAGCCACCCCAGATGCCCTCACAGAGGATGCATTAACACATGCATATGATTTCATCATTAATGATATTGGTAAAAAAAATCTTTCTAGAGAAGATATCGACTCTATAACACTTCTTTTTTGTAATAATCCTGCTATTGATGTTGACTTACTTCGTTTGTCAATAAAGTATCTTAATGAAGATAAAAGCATTGACTCAGTAGTCTCTGTTGCAAAATATGATATGTTTTCCCCAACTAGGGCAAGGAAAATTATAAATAATAAGTTACAAAATTTTGTTAGATTAGATGTATTTAAAAATGTCTCCTCTATAAGAGACTCTCAAGGTTCAGTATACTTTTGTGACTTATCGATCCAAGTTTTAAATAGGAGATGCTTTGAAAATATGGACACAGGATCCTTGCCTTTTAAATGGCATGGAAATAAGATTAAACCTATTGAAACTGATTTTGGCTTTGATATCGACTCTGAATGGCAATCTGTTGTAATTGAGTATTGGTTAAAAAATAAAGGTTACACTGAACAAACAGTTCCATGGAACTAATATGTTAAAAAAAAATTTTATCAAAGAAAAATTAAAAGAAGGCAAACAGGTCGTAGGTACATGGTCGATTATACCTTCAGTAATTTCTTCTGAAATATTAGCAATCTCCGGTTTAGATTTTATAATTATTGACTCCGAGCATGGACCAATTAACTTCGAAAAAGCTCAAGAAATGTGTATAGCCTGTGAATTACATGGTACATCGCCTATTATTAGAGTAAGTGGAGTAAATGAGTCCGAAATTTTAAAAGCTTTGGATGTAGGGGCTCACGCTATTCAAGTGCCTAATATAAGATCTATAGAACAGGTAAGTCATTTAATAGATTATGCAAAATATCCCCCAATTGGAAATCGAGGCATTTCTAATTTCACCAGAGCTGGAATGTATTCTTTAGATAATGCAAAAATTTTAGCAGAAAAAGCTAATAATAATACTCTTGTTGGCATAAACATTGAGGACAAAACTGCTATTGATAACATTGACCAAATATTAGACTGTAAAGAAATAGATTTAATATTTATTGGCTTATTTGATCTAGCAAAATCTTTAGGTAAACCAGGTCAAATTGATGATCCAGAGGTATATAGTTATATGAAATCTTTAATTATTAAAATTAATGATGCAGGAAAATACTCAGGGACCATAGCCGTTAATGAGGATAAGGCTAGAGAATTTTTAGATCTAGGAATTAAATATCTTTTATATTCTGTTGATAGTGAAGTTTTAAGAAGAGCATATAAAAATATAGTTGACCTTCGAAATTCGGTAACAGATTAATTATGAAAGTCTTCATTACAGACTTTATTAAAAATCCGTCAGTAGAAAAAAAAATATTAAAAAACTACTTAATTACAAATAACAAATACAAGTTTGAAGCAGAAATTTTACTTGTCTGGCATCATAAGATTAACAAAGATTATATTAATAAATTTAAAAAATTAAAATATGTAGTCAGATATGGAACTGGCTACGATGATATAGATTTAGTTACTCTAAAGAAAAAAAATATTTTATTTAGTAATAACCCCGATTATGGAACTTATGAGGTTTCTAATACTGCATTAGCTATGATACTAAATATCACTAGATCAATATCCAAATATAATGAAATTTCCAAAATTTCTAAAAAAAATATTTGGCAAGAAAATTTTATTAGCAATATAAAATCAGCCAAAAAAACAAGAGTAGGTATTATTGGTGCAGGAAGAATTGGAAGTACATTAATTACCAAATTAAATTATATAGGCTATGAGACTTTATTTTATGATCCTTTTAAAGATTATGGATATGAAAAAGTTATTAATTCAAATAGAACTGCTTCTATTAATGAATTATTATCAAAATCAGACATTATAAGTGTAAATTGTGATTTAAATAAAGACACCCACTCTCTTATTGACAAGAAATTTATTTCAAATATGAAAAAGGGCTCATCTTTAATAAATACCGCTAGAGGTAAAATAATTTCAAATTTAGATGATTTTTATAAACCCCTCAAAGAAAAAAAGATTAATTCTGTTTTTTTAGATGTGTTGCCAGAGGAACCACCTTTTGATTGTAAAATTATTCAATCTTGGAGATCAAATGAAAGTTGGATCTCAGGGAGATTTATAGTAAACCCACATTCAGCTTTTTATTCTAAAGAGTCTTATCAGGAAATGAGAAGAACTGCTGCTATAAATGCATTTAATTTTATAAATAAAAAAAAATTAAATAATATTATTTCTGCTTAAATTTAAATCTTAATTCTAAGCATTCCTCTCTATTAAAAAAATTTTATTAATACTTATTAGGTTGCTAATTTTATTACTAAACTTAATTTATCTTTAAAACCTCTTTATATTAATTATTATTAAATTATCTAATGGTACATTTATTTTTTTCAACAGGACCTTTGCATTTCATCCATATTTTTGAATTTATAAAAAAAAATAAGATTAAAAATTATAAAATATTTATGCACAAATCAAAATTTAACAGAGTAAATTCAGAGATGTTTAATACAATTAAATTTCTTGATCTAAAAAATATTGAAGTTATAAGTTGGAATTCTATAAAAATTCTAAACTTTCTTAATTATATTACATTTATTAAAAAAATAAGAACAAAATATTCTAACATAAAAATTACATTTGTAATTTCAGATTTTAAGTATCTTTTTTTTCACTTTTTAAGAGTCACTTTTACAAGATCAAATTTTATATTAATAGATGAGGGTTCAGGAACAATAATAGCTTATAAAAAATATATATCTCGTAGAATTTACTTTCCTGTTGATCAATATAAGAGTGGTCTATTTAGTGTTTATAAATACCTTCTAACAAACAATTTTAGAATTTTGCTTTACTCGAAGTTTAAAATTTATTCCTTATATGAGGATTATAATACTGATGATGATATATTGATAAATAACCTTGAATATGTAAAAAAAAAAATTAAAAGAGTTATAAAAAAGGATAACTCCTTGGTTTTATTTGTTGGAACAAAACTTTCTGAAAGAGGAGCAATTCCGCTTGATGAAGAATTAAAAATTCTTAAAAATATTAAATCTTATTGGAGTAATCGTGGTAAAAAATTAATATATGTTGCTAAAAGAACGTCTTCTGATGAGAAACTGAATCTTAGCAAAAAAAACTTATCAATTGATTATTTAAAAT